>Ga0209086_10000561_pt1 | contig 32618 bp, 33 predicted proteins | sample M_130207_XF_Meta_FD_187312 | JGI IMG/M metagenome (GOLD analysis project Ga0209086, IMG submission 187312) | Freshwater microbial communities from Lake Montjoie, Canada to study carbon cycling - M_130207_XF_MetaG (SPAdes) (version 2) | ecosystem: Environmental > Aquatic > Freshwater > Lake... | reverse complement strand
GACGCAAATGATGCGCAAAATGCCAGCCCTGGTATGGTAGAACAAGTTTTCTTTGAGAACATTTCCAATGCAGGGTTAAGGTCACAGATCGCGGCATTTAAAGGTAATTTGGGCGTAGTTTTAGAATACTTGTTAGAACAACCCAGGCGATATAACTTTATTTACATTGATGATAGTCGCAATCCAGGCGCGCGTTACACAGAGTGTCTATATAGCTGGAGGCTCTTAGAGACAAACGGAATTATGGCTATAAATGATTATCTCGGTGCGATTATAGAACCCGGTGCAAAGGGTGTAAACGACTTTTTAGAAGAAATCGCTGGCCAATATATTATATTAGAAGCGGGATATAGGCTATTTATAAAAAAATTGAAATGAAATAACACGTGAATATTATATTACATCAAACAGTATTATCTACAACAATGAATTGCTCAAACCAAGAAGAAGAAATTATTGACCCAAAAGACGACGATGATATCATCGCATTACTGCCATTATGGGTTAGAGCCGGCGCATTTCTTCTAATGCCTACGGCAACTGGCGGCATAATTTCGCTTGCGAATTTAAATTTATTACCAAGCAAAAATGGTCTCCTACAAAACATTGAGTCTGTTAAAAACCTTCTAATCGCATAAGAAATATAAAATCATAAAAATAATTCGTCGCAACTAATCTGCGCAAAGTGAAAAATATAGTTTAACCTTGGGCTTCTAACTTGGCCCATACTATGGAGTAAAGTAAAGTTAGACACAGATAGCGTTAAAAGCACCCTCGAAAGTGTATAAAGGGCTATTATTTAATAACCTGGATGTTCTACATCCCGTTCCCTCTGTGTAATGTTGAAGACGATTGTCTGTTGTTATCTGGTTAAAACCCCTCTGTGGAACTGATCACTCCTATTGCCGGGTAAACCTGATAATATTCTGGGAACCAACGCCCTCTGGATAAACGCCGGATACGTGACGCTTCGTTCTTAGTTTAGAATTGCACTACGAGAGTAAAAATGGATGGTAGCGGACATTATACCCAGTACAGACTGAATTAATCACCCCGTTATCATTCATAGTTTGGATCTTCGCAAACGCGAATTTTCAGGCGAAAATCCGTATCGAAAACGGAAAGCAATCACAGGGGACGCCCTGTTTTTTTATACTTTTTCTAAGAACAAAAAGAATGATACACCCCATTCTTTTTGTACATTATAAATGACCTACACCTTACAGTATACTGCAGCCCGACACATTGGGCAATTTACATAGTGACGGTTTTGATGCACGTCATATTTCTTATTTTGGTCAGTATGCTTCTCCCAGCATCTTCCGCAAAACATGTGTTTGCAATTATTCAGTAATACAGGGCTCGTATATTTCGCGTCATAAGTATAAACACAGTCTTCTATCCAAGACGAAATCCGACGAGACCATTGATGAACCATCATAGTTTCATAACAGATCGGGCAATCCTCATCTTCCGGAGGCGAGCGCATTAATTCGCGAATTGGGAGAAAACCAGCCCATCTGTCAACCAGTGCTCGCACGGTGCGGTTCTTAGACAGCGTAAGTGGAATAGGGTGCCGCAAATACGCGCGATTATACCGATTGCCCATACGGTCATACTGCCAGGCGGCCTTCTCATAAAGCGCATATTTACTCGCAATATATCTCAACTCGTTAATGGAAAACGAATTAAAATCTGGGCATTCGGGAAGAAGCATGCAAATTTCCATGTCATCAAGCAATTTTCGTCGCCCGTTCATATTACTATTGCAGCGGCTGGAAATGTGTGACGCGCAATTGCAAAATAGACATCTGGTGGAACTCATCGCAAATAAATAATTTAAAACAGTTTAAGGATATAAGGTTAACACAGTGGTATCGCAGGTAGAGCATTTCAATTTTTTTGGTATAAAAATTGAAATTTAATTAAATGAATGTATAACGTGAAATAAAATAATAATTGTTTGAGCTTATTAGGTGGCAATAGTGTTCTTTACAAAGTGTTTGTTCATATATTTTTGAATGTTAAAATATGTTAGCTCGTCTCCATCACACACACCCAACAAATATTTTAGTTTGGTGTCAGGTGTAATAATTTGGCTATTAGTGGCATTCTCAAGCTTGTGCGATTTAATATAAGCCACAAGCGCCTTTGTAACCTCTGTACGTGCAATCTCGGTTCCATCGTCCTTATTCATGAACTCGCACAGTTCCTTCGTAACCTTACTGGGTGTTGCAAATCCAGATGGCTTTCGGACCCCTTTACTCTTATTCTTGTGGGCCTCCTTTTGCAGCCCTTTCATTTGCCGCTTCATTGACTTTTCTACTTGTTTGACTTGTTGTTGAAGATTATTGATTTGCGTCTTTACTGCAGATAAGCCTGCAAGTATTCCGTCGAATTGAGAAAAGAGTTCATTCGTGGGGGGGTCAGCAAGCATATCAATTGACGGAGTTTCAGACATTCTATATCTACAAGTATCAGGTAAACTTTAAATCAATTTATATAAATATTAATTATACTCGTATAAATTTAAGCACGTTTATTGCTGCGAGACTTATTGCGTCTTGACATTCTTGATGATCGCATATTCTTGCATATAGGGCATTGGCATGTAGCCTTGTGGCCATTTGACTTTTTGCCACCGCGAAGCTTCTTAGTTTGACGGCCAACTTGTTTTAGACTGTCGGGCGATGATTCTCCTTCAGAGCCTCCGTTCTTCGCCTTCATCTTCTTGGCCATCATATTTTTGCAAATTGGGCAACGGCACTCAGCCTTATGGCCATTTACCTTTCCCGACGCGACCTTGGGTTTATAATCACCTCGCTTTGCCTTATTCATAATATTCTCGCAAATATGGCACCCGCAGGTAGCCTTGTGGCCATTCTTTCTCTTTGCGCCGCCAACGTTGACAACTGTCTCCGGGTGTTTGTTCGCTGAGTTCATCTATACAATACATTGCTAAATTAAGTTTTCAAATAATTATTAATTGAACAAATTATTTGAAATTTCTAAATATTTTAACCGCACAAGTTACTTAGCCTCAGCGACACGTCTCTGCGGCCGGGATGCCCCCTTATTCTCTGCTTGACCGCCAACAACAGACCACTCGCGTCTACCACCCTCACGCGGACCCTCGCCGCGAGCTCTTGGTGCAGGCTGACGTCTTGGCATTGCAGAAGACTCGCCCTCTGCTGCATCAGGTCGGAAGTTAGTCCGCGCGATCTTGTATTCGCGTCTGGTCTCGCACATCAACTTACCGCTATTAACGCCGCAAACGTTAGAAGCCTGCCACTCGTGCGTTCCAGAATTAGTGTGAACCACATCAAAATTCACATATTCACCCTGAACCAAATACTTGTACTGCTGGCTCTCCACGTTAATCGCGCTGTGATGAATAAACACATCAGACCCAGAGCGACTACCGTCAGTCACTGTAATAAACCCATACCCCGCCTTATTATTAAACCACTTTACGCGACCAATTACGCGCTCAGATTGCGCAGAAGATGTAACACCGTCAGTTGAGGACATTATTATAATTTACCATCGCGCAGTATCTTTATATAGTTTAAAAAAAATATAATATCTACAGGACGTATTCAAATTGCCCCATGTTCAACCGAAACCCGCGACCTCTGTAGCGAAACCGCAGCAAATAATCATATAATATTTTAGATATTACAGATTGAATTCGGAGACGCTTAAATGACCGCGGTGCAGCATCTATTAAATGCTCTATAATACCTCTGCATAATCCACGTTGTCTGTATTCGGGAAATATGTATATCCCATGAATGATTATTGCGCGCGTCCCGGCCTTGTAAAATACCAAGTCGCCGCACTTGCACTCAAATTCTATTTTACCATGTGGATATGTAGAATAATTTGAAATATAAGTATCAATTAATTCTATAAAATTGCTCATCGACGCATATACAAGTACGACGTATAATTTTAAGCCTTTGCTTGAGTGATATAATATACGTGGGACAGGATAAACCTCTCCATATCCGAGTTCTTTGATACATCAACATCGGTAACACTTATCTTTGAAAAATCATACAGCTCAATATTATTATGTGAAATATATTCAAAAACCGGGATTAAATTAATCGAATCTGGCTCAGCAAGTTCACGTAGATTAATGCTGTAGTCCTTTGCCAGCTTTCTTACATAGTTAAAGACCATTAATGAGACCATTTTCATTCTCTTGTCTGACTGCTTTTCAGCCTTATAATTAATCAACTGAAATACATTATAGATTGACGCAATATAGTCCGGCATCTTGTCGTATATTTTCACTGCAGGGGTAGCCATTTTAATATACATATAGCACTTTTTGTTTAAACTATTTCGGATGTAAATGATTTTATTAATTGTGCGTAGCAGGGGGGCTCTTCAAACTTCAAGCGTCTAACATATTCTATGTAATTCTTAAATACTGGCGGCAAATCGTCGCAGGCTGTAATTAGCCGCTTCGCATCGTCAATCTTGGACGCAGGTGTATCCTGCCAATGCAAGGCGCCAAGATATAAATTGATAAGTACATACCCCAATGATTCCATGTCATCTCTCCGGCTTAATTCAGTGAGTGCATGGGCGTTTAAACTTGCATAAGTTAGGCTACCAATTATGCCGTGAGTTTTTTTCTGCGGAATATGTCCATTGCCGCCATTCAATAAATATGATCGGCAAAAGCCAAAATCAATGATGTGTATATGGTCCATATCGTTATTCGGTCCAAGGAGGAAGTTTTCCGGTTTTATGTCGCGGTGCACCAAACCCTTATTATGTATTGTCTCCAGAAGCGTTATCATTTGAATCCCGAACTTTAAAACAAGGGCGAGCGGCAAAGAACCGCTCCTATCCTTTATGGTTCGCAATGACTCGCTTAATAAATTAATAACCATATAATAATTTGCCTCGTCGCGCCCAAACCACTTCACAGATGGGACGCCGATACATCCCTTCAAATACTGATATATAACGGATTCATTCTTTAGTAATCCGACCCCAGAGGCTATGGGCTCAATCTTAATAGCCACATTTTCCGCCGTTCTTATATTCAGCCCCTTAAAAATAGACCCGAAGTTCCCAGAACCGATTCGCTCTATCAGTTTGTATTTATTATTAATTGTCAGTTCTGTAGTCATTATTTATCCTTCAATAATTAATGACAAAGTATTTAAATAATGTTCACATGAGATTCTATTTCTACAAGCTAAACACATATATCGTAAAAACTTGTGTCAATATCAACGTAAATTGTTGTAAAATCATCACAGACTTACCAAGAGGTGACCTGGGGTATATATCTGTTATGCCCACTCCTGACTGGATTGTCACGCTTAAAAATAGCGAATCTAAAAAGGACGGGTCATCAGTTGGCTTGTAATGAAATTCCCCCTTCAAGTAAAAATACACCGCCGAAAAAATTACTATGCAGAGCAGATGAAATAATACAGTACGAATAAATAACCGCATATATTCTACAAATATAATTTATTTTTACAACAATTCCCAAACAAAATAGGTCGGGTTATACGTACAGCGACTGATTCGTTACAACGTACTTCAATGTCATCGCAGGAATTTCCTTTAGCTTATTTAAAAACGCAATATTTCCCGTGAGCTCGGCAAGCTTCTCAAGTTCGCAAGAAATGTTATTTATCTTAAGAAGCGCCTTCACAAATTCCCCTAAGAATATATGGCGCTCCTCGCCCATCTTTTGCAGCAAAAACTTGCACGAATCTACTTCTTCGCATCCACACCATTCATCTACATAATTCATCAGGTCATATTGAATATTATAGTCAAATCCGGTGTTAATCCGATAATGATGCTCCTTGTCTCTATATTCTGCGTACAAGTCGGTCAACATGGTGGCCATTTTTTGTACCGCAGCATCCGCCGCCTTTGGACAGCCGTCCCGCAAGTCATCTTCAACGCTAATATTGGTGAAAATACTGAAAACGGATACTAACTGCCTGGGGGATAGGTTATCCAAAATCCGGTCCTCTAATAACTTTGAAAATATTAAACAGTGGGTCTCCCTCAGCTGCGAGGCCAATTTCCCGCGCACCGAAAGCTTCAACGTTATTTCGTCATCAAAATCACCTTCAACGAGCCCCTCATCCTTTAATAAATTCATAACTGCACCGACCCCAGACTTGATGTGTGAATTTGTGGCTCTCAGCTGGCTCTGTAAATCGGCAATCTCGGCCTCTTTTACTGACATTCGCTTATATGCACCCATGTCCTGCTCAACGTACTTGTGATCGTCTTTTATTTGCTGAATGTGTCGCTCAATTTCCTTGCGTCGCTTATTTATAGCCGTCTCGCGCGCCTCCTGAAGTTCAATAAACTGGGCCAAAACATCAGAAGGGGTCCTCAGGCTGGCCGCGCAAATTTTCATATTATCCAGTTCGCCGGTAAGTCCTCCGATTTTACACTCTAATTGCTTTATCTGGTTGGCAAGGTCTCCTGTTACCATGCTGCGGTTTGCAAACCCGACCAACTTATTATCGCCAATATCAAGCAGATTTAATAGAAGATTGTATGATATCTTGAACTTGGAAGTTAGCGTCTGCGGTTTGCCGCTCATCATGCGCTTATAGTTTACAGATTCTACGTTCCTGAAGAGATTATTCAGGTGAATGACGTGACCGACCGTATCCAATCCAAGTCGCCCCGCTCGGCCCGCAGCCTGGGTGTATTCGTGACTATGAAGTGGTCTCATTACCTCCCCATTAAATTTATTAATATCTGTGAAAATGGTCGTCTTAACAGGCAAATTGATGCCGACACTCATTGTTTCGGTGCAAAACAGGATCTTAATAAATCCTCTGGCGAATAACAGCTCTATCATTTCTCGCAATATTGGCATGAGTCCCGCATGATGAATGCCGACACCCTTTCTTAGCAATTTTACCATATTCACATATTCCGGCAAATGCAGGTATTCCTCAAAATTCGGTAGCTTGCGTATAATCTGTTCGCATTCGCGGTCTACGGTGTATGCGACCTTGCTGTCAAATTCCAATAAGTTCGTCGTCATATCCTCGGCGCATTTCTCTAATTGTTTCCGCGAAAAAACATAGCATAACGCAGGCAACATTTCGTGTTCAACTAAATATTCGGCGACCTTATTTAAAACAAATGGGCGTTTTGTGCGGATATCGTTCTTTTCAAATAACTTGATTGTTTTCGCAACTGCCTGGTATTGTACTTCGTTGAATGTTCCTGCTGCATCTTGGAGGACAACTGGCTTGTTTATTGCCTTTCTAATTTCTTCCTGTGTTGCCTTGTCCTTAATCGCCTTATTTACACTATTTGCCACTGTAATGAAACTGTAATGAATGAGGGGGACGGCTCTAATCTGTTTACGTGTCAAGAACACCTCCTTTTTACAGAATGTAGATGCATCGCCGCGAGTTTCTAACCAATGTGCGAACTTTTCTGGGTCGTCAAGGGTGGCAGATAGGCCGATCATTTGGATTTGTGGCGGTAACATCATAATGCACTGTTCCCAGACATGCCCGCGCGACTCGTCATTTATCATATGGATCTCGTCAAACACTACGCACCCAAGGTCGTTTTCAATATCCATTTCAAATGATACCGAAGAAGCAGGGGCGGGCGAATTACTCTTCACCTGATATAACTTATTTAATAGGATTTCGGTTGTCATAATTAACACGTCTGCGTCTGGGTTCGTCTTGATGTCTCCCGTAATTAGTCCGACTCTAATGTGAGGATATTTCTTGGTAAAATTATAAAATTTTTCATTAGAAAGCGCTTTAATTGGGCTGGTGTAAATCGTCTTCTTGCCTTTCGAATGAAAATGGTTCAATGCGAACTCTCCTGGTAGTGTCTTACCGCTACCGGTGGGGCAGCATACCAAGACATGTTGGCCGTCCACGATTCCCTTGATTGACCACTTCTGGAAATCATGCAGCTGATACGGGACGAAGCCGAAATGCTCGCCATACTCCGCCTCGTATTCTGTAGGATAGTTGTTTGAGCAAATACGTACCATCGTATGTTTATATTATAATAGCGGTATTGCTTTATGTCATTTGCAGTAATATATTATGTGACGGTGCTGCATATTATGGTCTCATTGTATCCGCGCGAAATGAATTATGCAGACAGTTATTCGTGAATATCAACTTCAACAATCACTGGCAAATGATCCGATCCATATTCTTTAAACCCATCTTCAATGCGTGTTGGATACCAATTGCATTTAGACAGTGGGGCCTTTTTAAAGCCCCGGGTTAGAATGTTATCAATATTCATTTTGCGCTCAATATAGTAGGTTGGGCATAGATTATGTGCTTCAAACCCAGGTGTATTATAGAGCGGGCATTTTTTCCTATATTGGTGGTTAAAATCGCCAGCGATAATGCTGCCGCACCCCTCTTTTCGCGAAACCGCATGCAAATCATCCCATTGTTTGTACCGTTTCTGCGGCGATTGGTCATCAAGATGAATATTAAAGATATCACAGGGTCGGTTTTTATACAAGCACTGGGTGTATACTCCGTATTCTCTCGGATAGTGATATATGTGTTGTTTGGGGAACAGCGACCGCTTTAAAAATGTCACATTTCCGCTTTCAGAATCGGTGTTGTCTCTCCATACCATTTTTTTCAACTCTGAAATAAAATATTGTTTCCCAAATAATATTACCAACTTCTCATATTCTCTCTTCATGACCTCCTGTAACATTATTACGTCTGCATCTGCTTCCTGGAGGATTTTACATATTCTTGCAAACCGGGCCTTACTATCAAATATAACGGAAGCGTCGGCCCCAGGATAATAAGATTTCTTTACCCATTCGGCAGCCAATATGTTCCATGTTAAGACCTTCATAACTATAATAATACTATAAAATAATTACAGGGCATAATTATTACACCTTTTTACATTTCAAACGCCGATTATTATATAGTTAAATCTATATAAAAATCACTTGTAAATCTTCTTAACCTTTCTTTGTTTTATCTTCAACTAAATAATATTGAACTGCCGTAAATTTATAATCAGCACTCTTACGAGTAGTAGGCACTATATACTATTAAGTTAAAAAATTGATTGTTATTAGTTGTTATAACGCAATACACAAATATAACAAATGACACATATCTTATCTCTTGGTGCGGTCAACAAACAAACGGGTGAGTATGTTTATCCTAAAATAGCAAATAAAAAAGATGAATATATTTGTCCCGAATGTGATAAGGATTTAATTTTAGTGCAAGGTGAAATAAGAGTTCATCATTTTCGTCATAAAGATAGTATTCATCCTTGTCATCATTATAGCAAACCTACTGAAAGTCAAATCCACAAAGATGCAAAAATGTTAATGAAAACTCTGTTAGAAAACAAAACGCATATTCAATTCATAAGAGAATGTGTATCTTGTAAAATAAGTGCTGAAATCAACCTTCCTGAAATAACCGAAGGTTCAATTATTACATTAGAACATCGGTTTAATTATAACGATCAATTAAAAATTGCTGATGTAGCACATACTCTTGATGGTGAAATTAAGGGTATATATGAAATATTTAATACACATAAAACTTGTAGTGAAAATAGACCAGAACCTTGGGTTGAAATTGACGCAAATTCATTATTAACTTTGGTTAATGCAAACAATGAACCATTAATAATCAATTGTATAAGATGCGAAAAATGTGATGATTGTATTGAGAAAGGTATTGAAAAAGAACTGGAACGGAAACTCAAAATTCGTAATGAGGTTGAACGCAAAAGCAGTGAAAACGAAAGCGATAGTTATTGCTGTCTATCAAAACCGATTATGGAGATGCTTATAGATATTATATGTGGCGACGATCCTTACAAACAATGGAGTGGTATTTATCGTGAGATGCTTCCAGTTTATGGAGAAAGAATATGGGATGGAGAAGAGAGTTCGCCCAATGTAATAGGATGGAAGTACGCAAATAGCAATATGGAGAAAAATATAAAAATTGGTTATGACAATTGTAATTATTGCTGTAATACTTATTACAACGAGGATTTAATACGAGATATACAAAATATGCAGTTGTATAAATATTTAAAGGACCTGTATGTGTGGCACGGACAACCACGATTTACATTTGATTGTTCTGTTTGTCAAATTGATACAGATGATATGGAGGATAAATTAAAAAGATTATGTGAAGATTTATTTGGATGCAATGGTGATGAACATTGTGCAGGGAAAGATGGGAAACCTGGTGGGTATTGCGCTGTGGTAACGTGGGATAGTGATAGTGAGAATGATGTTTAAAATGGTCGGCATTTGAAATGTAAAAAGGTGTAAATATATGTGGCCCATGCCCCACAACCCACATAACTGAAAATATCGTGTTTTTTTACTTGGAAAGTTTTTTGGGAAAATTGAAATTGGACAAAAAAAATGTCCAAAAACGGTTTTGCGAAAAAAGTCTCTCCGAAATACATGTTTTGTGACCATAATTGAAATTTATGGTCTGGTCACCAAAAAAATAATTTTCAATTTGTGACGGTAATTTTTTTATACTTTTAATTAAAAAGGGTTTAGCAACTTTTTTTTGTTGACATATAATATAGTGAATGGCAACAAAGTTTAGTGAAAATAGTGAACCAGATAAGCCGGTTTATTGCTGTGAAATATGTGACTACAAATGCTCTCTAAAACAACATTTAAAACAACATTTTCTCAGTCAGAGACACAAAACACGGGTTGGCAACGCCGTTGACAATAGTGTCAACAACACCACCAAAAATATTTTTATATGTGATTGTGGAAAAGAATACTCAGAAAGGAGTGGATTATGGAAACATAAAACTAAGGGCGCATGTAATAAACAAACAAGCAATAATCCGGATGAACCCCAAAATACAAAAATTGAACAGATAAAATTAACAGATGACAATTTAATTTCAATCCTTATAAACCAGTGTAAGGAACTAAGAGATGAAAACAAAGAATTAATTGGCATACTTAAAAATGGCACTCACAATACTACCAACAACACGACAAATTCGCATAATAAGGCCTTTAACCTGAACTTCTTCTTAAACGAAACATGCAAGGATGCAATGAATATTATGGATTTTGTGGACTCTATTAAACTGCAATTGTCGGATTTGGAAAAGGTTGGAGAATTGGGATACGTAGAAGGGATCTCCAACATTATTGTGAAGAATTTGAATGAACTTGATGTTTCTCAACGGCCTGTCCATTGTACAGACAAAAAGAGAGAAACGATGTACATTAGGGATGAAAACAAATGGGAAAAGGATGAATCAAATAGCAAAATTAAAAAGGCAATAAAACGGGTAGCATCCAAGAACCAGCGGCTATTACCAAAGTTTAAAGAAGCACACCCTGATTGCGGCACGTATCATTCCAAATATTCTGACCAATATAACAAAATTATTATAGAATCTGTAGGTGGCTCTGGCGACAACGATGCAGAGAAGGAAGAGAAGATCATCCGGAATATCTCAAGGAATGTTGTGGTTGAAAAGTAACCAACGGTAGCCGATGGCTTTAAGTACACTTAAGGATATAATATATAAAATATCGTGTTTTTAACTTGGAAAGTTTTTTGGGAAAATTGAAATTGGACAAAAAAAATGTCCAAAAACCGATTTGCGAAAATACTTTGCCCGAAATACATGTTTTGTGAGCATAATTGAAATTTATGGTCTGGTCACCAAAAAAGTAATTTTCAATTTGTGACGGTAATTTTTTAATACTTTTAATTAAAAAGGGTTTAGCAACTTTTTTGTTAACTATATATAGAAACAAATGTTAACGGATTGTTGCAAAAAAGTTGCTAAAACGTTTCAGTGTGTAGATTGTGACTATATTACGTCACGCAAAAGTAGTTACGACAAACACATACACACAGCAAAACATAAACAGTTAACAGAAGTTAACACTGAGTTAACGGAAACCGGCGCAAATTGTTGCAAACTGTTTTGCCAAATTTGCAATAGAGAATACAGGTCTCGTGTTGGGTTATGGAAACACAAACAAAAATGTAACTCAAAAGATGAGTCTGATGGGGAAGTTGATGACGAAGTAAAAAAAACGGATGAACTTACCGAACTGGTGAAATACTTAATGAAGGAGAATTCGGAAATGAAAACCATGATGATGAAAGTAATTGAAAACGGAACCCACCACAATACGACTAATACTACAAATAACACAAACTCCCATAATAAGGCATTCAACCTGAACTTTTTCTTAAATGAAACCTGCAAAGATGCTATGAATATAATGGATTTCGTAGAATCAATTCAGTTGCAATTGTCGGATTTGGAAAAGGTTGGCGAAGTAGGTTATGTAGAAGGGATCTCCAACATTATCGTGAAGAATCTGAATGAACTGGATGTGACACAACGCCCGGTTCATTGTACGGATAAAAAGAGAGAAACTATGTACATTAAGGATGAAGATAAATGGGAAAAGGATGAATCAAATAGCAAAATTAAAAAGGCAATAAAACGGGTAGCATCCAAGAACCAAAGATTGTTACCCAAGTTTAAAGAAGCGCATCCAGATTGCGGCACTTATCATTCCAAATATTCAGATCAATATAACAAAATTATTATAGAATCGGTTGGCGGGTCAGGTGATAATGATGCAGAAAAGGAGGAGAAAATCATCCGGAACATTTCCAAGAATGTCATCGTTGAAAAGTAGCCTCGCTACAACATATGCAGCCGAATTTTCCGTTTAAACCTCTCCTCATTATCAAAGAGATACAGTTTGAATTTTTTGCGCGTAAAATTCTCCAGGTCATCTCTAACGGTTATACGCGACGACAGTTTCAGCTCCGGCAGAAATACGACAAACTGGTACAAGCCATCATTCCGGCTGATTTTATCAAACAAATACCCATCATATTCAGCTTCCATAACTTTCGGCGAATTGTGACACAGGTCAAGTAACGTACAGTCACATTGTACCTTCCGGATTGAACGCATCGTTACATTAATATAATCCAGCTCGTTTATCCACTTATTGTAAAAGACATCAACGCCGGCCGACAGTTGAATCATTCCGGTAACCTGTTGCAATTTAATCATGTTTAAAAGGTCAACCAGGCGCCGAATAGGACTCGTAATATGTATGTACGCGTCCATATCCAGCAGTTCATGTCGTGTATTACCCAGTTTCGTCCCGTCTATGTACTGACCAGACGAACCATGCCATATTTTAATAAATTGACTCACATCTTCAGGCACATTTTCGGGAACCGGATACTCTCGCGTTATAATCGTAGACCGAAAGATCCCCGTGTTGTACTTGATGAGGTCCTTGGCGGAGTGATAGTTCATAAGAATCATCAGATAACTAACAACGTCGTGGCTATTTCGCACCCGATTGGTGTAGGAATTTTTCCCGGCCAAAGCGTGCGCGATGCCCATTATTTTGTGGTAGTGTGTATCTGACAGTAACTCGGGCTCCTCATACCTGTAATTTTTACGCACCTTTATGAATGCATTTGCATATTTAATGTCGGCGATTTCGCCATCCCGTATGAAAATATCCATGACGAACGCAACCCTAACTACGTTTTCTTGAAGGCTGCACAAACAATCAGACAAGATAGTTGGTAACATGGGTCGCTTTTTATCGGGAAGATATATGGTAGAAATTCTCTGCGAGAAAGAATCCCACAAACCGAGGACGTCCATCCAGACAGTGACATTAGAAATGTATATACTTAACTGCTGTATTCCATTTCCCAAGTCAACCAAACCAAACCCGTCATCAAAATCTACACTCTTTGGCGGGTCAATAGTGATAATATTCCACCCCTTCTGGTCGGTTCTATCCTGAATTTCGGGGTATTTCGCGCGGGCACTTTCAAGGATGCCTTCATGGCACTTGTTCCCAATGGCCTTGGTCGTTTCCTTTTGGAATTTCTGAATAGACGTATTTAGGCTCTTACAGAATAGCTGATACTCATAGAAATTGTCAAGGACGTCAACGGGTCCGATAACATTGTCAAGTTTAGCTCTTGGATGCTTATCTTCCCACTCGTCAAACACAATTGTCACATAAATGTTCTTGAGAACCTTTGAAAACCCCACATTTTTAATTTCATACGGAACCAAAAAGGCAGGTAAACGCATGTCATCCGGGATACACTTATACAGCAATTTGCCTGCTGTCATGGTGCCCGCCCGTTTAGAGGTTTCCCCAGCCATTTTCTGTTGCCGCCCATATGTCTTACCTCCAGCCAAAATAAGAACGCCTGGGAGCGCGGAACCAGACCGGACCGTAGAATGCACGATTTTTACAGTATTATCGGCTTCAACAGTAAATACGTCATCTGATAGCAATTTGCAGTCAACAGGGCAAATGTCAAGCGCCGCCTTATTGAACGTTTCGGTGTTATATACCTCCCACGAAGTATAACTCCTATCATTCACTGCAATCTTATATCGTTCCATGACAAAGACGGTGGATATATATAATACGGCTATAGCTTTAACCCCTATTCCAATAGTATAAATGGCCACAAAAGTATTAGAGACGTCTCGTCAACTACAAATATACGCACGATGAGCAAAAGTGTAGTCGCAGTTATTATGGCAGGCGGGGTCGGTAAGAGAATGGAGTCTAATTTGCCCAAGGTACTGCACAAGGTGAACGGAATCCCAATGATAAACCGCATTATACTAACATTAAATAACCTGAGCTACTTTGTGCAGTTAGAAAAGGTCATTATTGTAGTGGGTAAGCAGAAGGAGGAAATACGCAGTTCAATTGAAAAACAGGTGAACCTGCCAAAAATCGTATATGTTACACAAGATGAGCCCCTCGGGACCGGGCATGCGGTAATGTGTTGCCAGTCAGAACTAAATAGAACACCAGACGCTGATGTGCTGATTCTCTCCGGGGACGTGCCATTATTAACCGCGCGCACAATGCTGAGCCTTATTAGCATGAAGAGTGAAGTGAAATTAATTACGACGGTGATGGACGACCCAACCGGATACGGGCGGATAGTAACGACGGATGGCAACTTTGATAAAATAGTTGAACATAAGGACTGTACTCCACATGAGCTACACATTTATACAGTGAACTGTGGAATTTACTGCATGAAATCGGAGTTGATGTGTAAATATTTCAAGCGTCTTACAAATAATAATAGTCAGGCAGAATATTACCTTACCGATCTCGTGGAAATTATAAAAAGAGAGGAGGGTCTGTGTGTAGACATGCTTGAAATGGAGGCAAATAAAAAACACGAGATTATGGGTGTAAATACGGCAGGGCAATTATGTGAATTAGAAAAACTTTTAAAAAAAATTGATAATGGAAGTGCCAAGTAAATGATTGTTATTAATAATAGTTTCACAAAATGAGTTCGCGTAGACAAATGAGATGCTGCTCGTTTTGCGGAGACGAGAGCCACACAATTGTAACATGTGATAGCGAGGCCCTGCCGGATTTCGAGTTTATTTGCGTGAGAAAGGTTCTTACTATAGAGACGGCGGCTGCATTTAAGGAGTGGTTGACAACGACCTATTCGCATGATATTTATCTAATACGGGCCTTTGCTATTCGGAAATACCGAATGGATTCTGACAGACAAATCCCCCGAGTTACAGCACGAAGCAGCTTTGCTGACTGCGCAGATGTAATCACTAATTATATATTTACAACGTATAATGGCGAGGTTGGGTTGGACCGAACAATAGAACCTGTTAACGAGACAATGTATCACGAAGACCCCGTTGACAGAGAGTTTGCAGATTTAATGAATGCGCCGATGCAGCCCCTTACTTTGGAAGACCTTGCGCTGACTCCGAACCCCGTTTTAGGTAATATGACAGACATGGCTATGGCATTCCAAAATGACCCAAGTATTCTAAATGACACGCGTATATTAGCCGACACATTACGCCTGGCCGAGACGCTCATACGAGACCCGTCTGTATTAGAGCGCGACCCGCGCATTTTAGACATTGCGATACTCGTAGAGCTAAGACTACTTATGCTAACAGAAGTGTTGAATGGCGTGCGCATTCAGACCCCACCTCGTATACATTCGCGCGTTGAGACAAACGAGGACGAGCAGCTGGATAATAATTGCTCGTGCAGCATTTGTTGGGATGAGAAGGAGTTAGTAAATTTTGTAAGACTTGATTGCAAGCACGAATTTTGTAAGGACTGTATAGTCGCGACAACAACTCACAATAATGGAAGGGTCCCTTGTTGTGCTCTTTGTAGGGCAGAGGTCAAAACGGTTATATCAAGAACAGATGAAATACAAACAGAAATATTACGGGTTATTAGATAAATATTTGGCGGGCACTAAGGGTGGGTAGAAATTTTTTATTTACAATTATGTAGATAAAAAATACGGTTAGATTCAACTTCAAATATTTACGCGCGAGCGAATATGGTCATTCCAGAATTTAGTAGGTATTTACAAGTTATGAGATGGTAAGATGGGGCAATAAGAGAAACAAATAATAGGGTCGGCGCACTTAGGGTAGCGCCGGACAGCCTCAGCCTCCTTTCATTATGTTGGGCATAAGTGGCAGCACCGTAGGTGCATCCCCGCCTCATCCGCCGCGCATTTTGCGTGTATTGCGCCTTGCATTACGCCGCTTTGTATTGCGCCGCTTACTCTTAGGATGTTTTGTGTGAGGTCGCTTGGTCTTAGAACGTTTTGTTGACCCAAAGAAAGAAGAAAAAGATCGCATTATCTTCATATAGAATAACGCGATATTATAATTTATTCGCATTTTTGATCGCATCAATTGCCTCCTGCCAAATACACGATTCGTTCCAGATGCCATTTGCCTCAGTATCGCAAGCAATGATTTGTTGGCTAATATATTTATACTTAGCAGACACTACAAAATAAATATTGCTTTTATTAAATTTGACCAATATATAATTTGCAAATGCCATTATGGATTGAACATCGTACCCTCTGCATAAAAATATAATAGGACTGTCATCCCGTAAGTAGTTATATACTCGCTCTATTCTGCGTGCATATTTTTCTAAAGCCACTGGGTGATAATCCGCCCAATTATTTATTATTTTTTTTGGACTTCCTCCCCAAATACGCCCTCGCCTATATGCGTCTCTTCATATGCATTGTCATTAAACGGATAGTCGTGTGGAAACTGGAATCCATATTTATCTACTAGCCGGCTTCGCACGGCATTAAATTGAAGCTGGCAATGATAACCCGCGAAATTATCTTCTATGCAGTCGCGTATAATTTTTAGATTAGACACGACCCAATCAAACGGAAGAGCCTCGTCTCTAATATTTAGAGTTCTTAACGTTGCTGCAGGAGAACAGTCATACCCCAATGACATGTAATGAATTGTTGTCATACCTACACTATTATAATACTAAATTGCGTTACATTCCGCCGAATCGTCCACCATCTATTCTGTTTGGATGGGCAAATTATTTATATTTGTACTTTCATTGGACATTGGCACCTCTTGCATAGTAGATGGCCTCATAATTTCATCGTTTATGTCATCCACGCTGACCTTTTTAACGACATTGCGCTTCACATTTTGGATTTGTAGGGCGTGCATGCCAATATACGGAGCAACCGCAACATTATTCATATAGGTTCTATAATTAAAACACGAAATACTGGCGTTGTTGCTAAATTTAATGCTGTACCACCAATACGCAGGAATAAACAACGTTTTACCCGGCACCAGAGTGAATTCCAAACACTTGAGCTTGTCAAAGTCCGCCTTATATTTGGGCTGGGGGGACCACGGGTCAACCGGCGATTTAAACTCAAAATTCTCGTAATCGTAAATCGGGTACAAATATTTTGCGCTGTGTGGCGGCGTCATTTTGATTTGTGCAGTCCCCTCGGTTAAAAGAAGAAAGTTGCGATAATTTATTTCGTATCTAAGCGGCGTACATGTTCCGGCGCTACCCATCATAATGTCGTAGTTGCAGTTTGACACCATATATGGTCTCAGGAACTCGTCGTTATATTTCAGGTTCTTAATCACACCAGTTTCCTCAAGGAAGTCCCGGTTATTTTCAGAAAAATAGGTAGAGGACTTGTCTTCTGCGAACAGTTTCATCGCCGCATGGACGGGTAACGGGACATATAATTCCGCGTTGGAGTCGGTTTCTTTAATATTCCTAATTTTGAACTCAAATGCGTGGTAGTTGTTTGCAAGGTAGGTTTTATTAGAAGATTCTGCAATTTTTTGCGAGTCAAAGTCAAATAGCACGGGTTGGCGCAGATCGCAAATCTCCTCAAGCTTGTCCTTTGACGGCTGCTCAATCTCGTACATTTCTAAATCTTCGCCGGTCTTTAGATGAAACTGAATGTGTAAGTAAATGAATAAAACAAGACAAAATATAAGAATTCCAATTATTATTTCCATGAATGGGTCTTACATAAAAATAATACTAATTTTTGCCAACTATAACGAAGTAGTTGGACTAATCTTCCACTTTGGGTGCGATAAAAAAGACCATTGAACTGTCCTCTCCTAAACTATATTCAATCTTCATGGGGCGGTCATTGCTCAATGAAAAGTCAATGTCAGTTGACAGTTTATTCGTGATGCACATTTTGTTCATATATGCAAGACTATAAGTGAGTTTAATTTCGGCTCCCTCTACAATACTATAACTTGTTAGATCATCAATCGGAATATCTACCCTCATTTCACCGGTTACGCCATTTGTATTCAAACTAATGTCCTCTTCGGAACATTTAATTACGATGTCGCTTCCAAAGTTGCTCAACTGCGAGAACATTTCCGATATTTGTTTGGACGATAGCGAGAATTCGGCATCATAGTCGACTTCTGGGATGTGCATTTCGTCGTAATCGTAGTCAGCGAGGGGCATTTTGAATGATTTTTTAAAATCTCCCTTCTTTGCGTCAGTCGAGTCAAAATTGATGTGTAGTGTTTCCTGGCCCGCATCCTCCATGGTAATAATTAGGTCTTGATTCTCTCCCTTTGTGCTAATTATAGAGTGAAATACGTTTGTGTCGAAGCAGATTCGCGCGTTCTCGGGGACCTCATACTTTGCAAACCAGGTTTTGTCCATTTTAATATTAAAGAGGCATATGTGGGATTTGTCCATTCCTTGAATGTGCAGACGCCCAGTTTCAAAATGCGCGCAAACTAAACTTGTGCAGTTTTTCAGCACCTGAAACACAGAGACGAACACATCCTTCTTTTTTTTGTCGCTGATTTGGATATTCATAGTAAATATAATGCCATAATTATATTTAATATATTTAACCTGTTTAATCTAAATTTCCACTTGCAGCCAATTCACGCTTAACGATTGACTTTAGATCAGCGCTCTCAATCTCGCCAGCGCCTTCGGCGACTTGCTCCTCAGGGGCCGTCTCGTCGGTTGGTTCATCGGAAGCGTTTACCCCCTTTTCAACCTCTGTTAAGGCAAGCTCAAAATCTCCAAAGCGGTCGTTAGTCTCTGATACGAAGGAATCATACTTGAGCATGAATGTTTTCAGGAGGTCCTTGGTCTCAACGAGATCTCTGTCGAACTTGAAAATTTGCTCGGCGTGTTTCGCTATAGCAAGGTTGTGTCTGGTACCTTCATCGCTAAAACGCGTAACCTGTTCAGTTAGTTTAGCTACCTCTGCAGACAAATTAGCAGTTTCTTCGTTACTCGCGCCAGAAGGTGCGTTTTTCTCCAATGAGTCAAGTCTGTTGATAATACTTGTTAGGACGCTCAAATCAATAACCCTTGAATTCTCCGGTATATTTGACACTTCGGAAGAGTGACCGCCGCCGTTCATCATCCCGTCGTGTTCTGCTTCATAAACCCACTGTTCAATCTTTCCGAGTCGCAGGGTGATTAGTCCAATTGCATCAGAAATGCTCAACTTGGTGAACGGGGCTCCATTTGAAGCGGACTGTGCTGGTTTTTGTTGTTGCTGCATTTGTTGCGCAGGCTGTTTACCTGGCTGATTGGCCGGAGGGCCGCGCCCCGCGCGCACATTTGATGGAGGCTGTTGATACCCCGGCGGCGCAGGTGGGGCAAATGCGGCATGTGACCCGATAGATGTTCCAGGACGGGTTCCAGATACAGGAGGAGCAGATTCTCCGGCTCTTTTAGCTCTAGCGGCGGCAAGTGAACGTGAACTCATAATAATAATAATAAACAAGTTGTTTTTATATTACTTACGCAACAATCCACATTTCTAAAGGTGGCGCCTAAGCCACCATTTTCATTTTAATCGCGTCGTGACTCACGTAATTTTGGACTTCAAAATCTTCAACTTGGTAATCATTAATATTCTCTCTAACATGCTTAATCGAAACAGTTGGGAATGGATAGGGCTCTCTTTCAAGTTGTTCTTTAATAGTTTCAATATGTTCTTCATAAATATGACAGTTCCCGATAAAATGAACAAATTCACAAGCCTCTAATCCGCAGTGTTTGGCGATTAAATGAGTTAAAAAACTATATGAAGCAATATTGAAGGGAATTCCGAGCGGGAAATCTCCGCTGCGCTGATACATTGCACATGATAACTGGTCTCCGTCATGGACGTTAAATTGGCACATAATATGGCAGGGAGGTAGCGCCATTTCGTTAAGCTGACCAGGATTCCATGCCGTCATTATCAGGCGACGACTCATACGCTGGACTGGGTCCTTTAAGGCATTAATAATTTGTTGCAGTTGATCAATTCCAGTGACCTCTTTTCTGTTTGCAAATATATCTGGCTCATTTTCATTAAACAGCCGTTTTCCAGTGAAACAATTATAATTTGCGTTGTAGTGTCGCCATTGATAACCGTAAATCGGGCCAAGCATATCTTCAGGATATAATTTCAGCCCTCTACTATCTAAAAACTCTCGCGAACCATTAGCATCCCAAATATGGACGCCGTTTTTCTTTAGGATTTTGTTATCAGTTTCACCTCGAATAAACCACAGAAGCTCCTTCAAACAAGTCTTCCAAGCAGTCTTCTTTGTAGTAAGGATTGGAATCTTGCCATCCTTAAGAGAGAAACGCATAGAAGATCCAAAAACGCTCTTAGTTCTGCCATTTCGGCCCACCTCCCAGGTGCCATTTTCAAGAATATTTTCAATATTATTTAAATACTGATACTCTTCGTGCGAATATTTCCGGCTATTTGCAAAGATTCTGTCAGATAATTTAGAGTGTCCTTCGGTAGTAATATCTAAATTGGACGGGGTCTCCATTCGGCATTCGTATTCTTCCTTTATGTGTTCCACTTCCGCCATGTGTTCCATTTAGTAATCGCAAACCTTTAAATACTTTAGCTTATAGACAATTTTCTGAATATTAATTTCTAAATATACCCTATAGGAATATGGATAATTCAACCGACACCAATAAAAACTTCTTTAGACACGTTTTCAATTTTGACGACGATTCAAAGACGGACATATTAAATATAATTCAGTATGCATTAATTGCAATCATTCCGGTGGTGATCCTCAATAAAACAATCGGCCGGTATGTGCCAGAATCCGACGATAGAAAGGGTAGTTTGGAACTTTCTGCCGAAATAGTTATTCAGATCATAGTAACGTTTATGGGCTTGTTGATTATTCACCGAATTGTTACATTTATTCCGACATACAGCGAGACAAAGTACCCCGAGTTCCATATTGTCTACATTGTTTTAGCCGTTTTGATGATTACAATGAGCTTACAGACAAAGTTGGGTGAGAAGGTCAGTGTTTTGGTGGATCGCGCGATGGAGTTGTGGGACGGTAAATCCGACACCAAGAAGAAGGGTGGAAAGAACACTGTCAGGGTGTCTCAGCCCATTTCCGGACAAGTCACCGGACAGCCAATGAGCAATGCTGCTATGCCGCAGTCAGGCTACACTGATGGAACAGCCATTAGTTCGCTCCCAACAAATGACTCTGGAAGCCAAATGCAGTCCCAGCAGTTGCCAAACTATGACGCAATGTATAAGCAGGATACTACACCATTAGTTGGTGCGGCAACCCCAGGTATAAGCCAGGAATCGTTTGGCGGTGGACCGATGGCAGCCAGCGAAGTTTTGGGTGGGTCGTTTGGCGGAAGCCCCTGGTAAACATAAACATAAACACTTAAATACATAAATATAATTCAATATATATTTATATATGGACGTTAACAAATTATTACAAGCACTTGATGATGATAGCAATGAAACGCTACTAAATTTCACCACAAAAAAAATAAAGGAGATGACCCTAAAGGTGTTGAAGGAACTACATCTTTCAAAGGCCGACACTCTTGAACTATTTGAGAAATTAAAGGCATACAAGTACGTGGATGAAATGAATGAACTAAAGTACGGGACGTGCATTAGATGGATTCCCATTGACAACCCCGAGAATATAGTATTGTCCAAGGGCGCATTGTTCTGCGAGATGAAAATAACAGACGACGGCGTGTTCTGTATCTGTAAAAACTTTGGCTTTAGCATGAGGCATTTTCAAATATCAATGGATAAAACACTCATATTTCAAAAGTTAACAGATCAAGAGCTCGTATTGTTATCAGCGCTGGATCATTTATCAAATTAAACGATTATTTTCTACGGCGGGTAGTTTTTTTTGTGTTTCGTTTTAGCTTAATTGTTGGGCTCCCCCGACATTTAAAATTGCCGCGAGTATAGCCTCGGCGGTTGAGTATCGTTTTTGTGCAAATGCCGACGGCCTGTTGTTCATTCTCGCCGCCAATTTTTTTTATACATCTGCATAATTTACTCGCAATCAGTGTTTCGGCGGCAGCCTTTGTGAGACGATTTGATTTAGGTATAGGTTCGCCATAGTATTCTAAAATTTGTTTAAAATCATTAATATTTAATTCGGACATGTTTGTCTATACTATTTACAAACAAAATAATTATACCGCAATTGTTCTATTATATTTCGGTACAATTCAGCATAATTCAAATATTTTCAAATCAAAAAAAATATATATATATTAGTATGAAAATTGTTGTTTTTGATTTAGACGAAACGCTCGGGTACTTTACACAATTTGGAATTTTCTGGGACAGCATTGTATCTTATGCAAAAAGTAAAAACCATGAAACATTGTCCCAGAGCGATTTTGATGACACATTGGATTTATTTCCTGAGGTTATCCGCCCTAATATAATAAATATATTAGCCTACTTAAAGGACCGGAAGAACGCGAACCATTGCCATAAAATGATGGTATACACGAACAATAATGGGCCGCGTGAATGGGCACAGAAGATCGTACAGTACTTTGAAAATAAGATCAAGTATAAATTGATTGACCAGGTTATCGCGGCATTTAAAGTAAACGGTGAAACTATAGAAGTTGGCAGGACCACTTCTTCTAAGACATACGACGACCTTGTGCGGTGTTCAAAAATACCACCCAATGCCGAAATTTGTTTCTTAGACGACACGCTTTATCCTGGGATGACAAACGATAAAATATATTATATTAATATCAAACCTTATTTCCACGATTTACAGTTTGAATATATGGTTAATACGTTTAAGAATAGCGGTGTCGGCAGAAGAGTCATTAATAGCGACGACAAATTTGACGCGAAAATAATGAATAACATAAAACTTTATAATTACAAGTGCAATAATAAGGATTCTAAAGAATACGAAGTGGATAAAATTATAGGAAAATACATTATTAGCCACCTTGATGCGTTTTTTAACAAACCGCGGAAACCGAAGACGTTAAGAAACATGCCCCGCGGCGGCAGGTCAAAGACCAAGAAAAAGCATGTGAATTCGCGCAGCGTTTAAGGCTGAATAATATTGCGTACCTTATCATTTATCATAACTACATAGTTATTTAGTGCGGTTGTTGTGAGTATAAACAGACCCGCGCTAAAGGTTATTTTTCTATCAAGTTCTGTAAACTTGTCCAATGTTCTAAATGGATTAAAGCGCCATATCAAGAACAAACAGGTGTATACTCTAATGTAATAATCCAATGTTGCAAGGTACTCGGGTGCGGAATTTGATAGCCCGAAGAATGAGACGAATATTAATATATATGATGCGAATAAAACCCCCGTAAAAAATTTCTCGTGTGCTGATTGGACGCTATCGTAGAATATCATTTATATAAATTAATGATATTTTATTTTGTTTTTCGGCACATAAATGGGGTGGATAAGGATAGACGTATTATTTAGTCCATTTGGACGCCAAGTGAAACACAGCTTGCATTAGGCATAATAGTATCTACTTTAGATTATATGTTTTGAATGAAATAATAATATACCCTATTTATATCAATGGACAATTCTTATGAACAAAGTAAATTGTGCAGTTCGCAAATACGCAAAGAAACCAATAGTAGAATTTATGATAGAAATATCCCTTCCCAAATGTTACAGCCATATTTAGAGGTCAGGCCGGTTATGACAAAATATTCGTATTTTCCCATTGTTGACCCGAGAAAGCCGATTAATGTTCCGATGGAGCAGATGCCCACATATAATGTTCACAAGACCTTCAACCCGGGTAACACAACGTCGCCGTGGTCAGGCTTCGCATCAAGCATAAATACGGAATCCGAATTAAGAAACCAAGTGTACGCGCTTCAAAAGTGCAGCCAGTCGGTGTATGTCCCTAACAGCACAAGTGATTTGTACAAGTACGATTTCAAAACAAAAACACAACCAAATCCGCACGAATTATTGTTCCGCAATGAAAGCTTTCAAGAATTCAACCCAAATCCCAGCACAAATACTGTTGGCTATGGGTTATTTAATAATAACACGCGGGTTCAGGTGCGCAATATGACAAAACAGAAATGTTAAAAATTATATTATGGCACATATGACATAATGGCGACGACAACAAACGTATATATATTTGCTTATATACGTTTATTAGTGAGGAGAAACCCTCAAATTATTATACGAACAAATTGTATGTCAGAAGCATTTGTAAATCAGGTGACGCTGGATTGTCTATTAAACAAAGAATTATACAAAAGCCAGGTCCGTGGCAAACAGGCAAAACAATTAAACAAAGAGGAGCAACGATTTTATCGTAAGCGAACGCTTAATCTATTTAAGGAGATGATTAATAAGAATTCGCCGGAAAATCTGTTTCCAGATGTAAAGTACGCATACGATAATTTTGTAAACGCGGCGGTCAATTATTTTAAGACTATTGACAATTCGGATATAATACAGGCCGAGTACGCGGGACTTGACTCGCCAGCAGATAAAACAGCATCTGAACCAGCACAAGCGGATTGCTCTGTGAATTTAGCAAGTAGTTTAGACGCGGATATGTGTATGATGCGTTCAATAAAAATAGAGACCCCAACTTTAGACAAATATGTTATAAGAACCAGGACAAAAAAGAAGAGCGAGGTTTTATTGCCGCAACAGAAAGACATCAACTTGCACGACCCTGGGTTAAAAACAAAAGGTCTGAAAAAAGAATAATATCAGTATAATTTATGAGGGCACACACACAACGAAGAAAAATGAGAACACATGTACGAAAAAGAACCATTCAAAGAGGTCGGGGTCCAAGACATAATAAAACGGCCAAGTTGGCAAAGGTAAATTGCAGTCCTAAGCCAAAGGGAGAGATAAATCAGTTTTCATGTTATACAAATAAGTCGCTTTATAAATTACGCGACTTGTGGAATGCTCGCCACCCAGATGTGAAAATTACGTCAACCTCTCCTAAGGAAATCCATCACCAAATAGCGCAGTATTTGAGCGGTGTCTGTAATAAGGAGTCATGCTGGATTAGACAGCGGGCCGTTTTTGGTCCGGTTGAAAGCGATATGGCCGATTCATTTGCACCTGAGTCGCCAGCTGAGTGGAAGAAAAACCCCAACGAGTGGTTATCAAGCATAGATATAATGAATGTTATGAAACAGTATGAAAAGGCATATAAGTGCTTTGATTTTATTGGTCCGAGTCCGATTGATTTTGACACAAGGAAGTTATATGGTGAATGTGTGTGGGACGAATTGTGTAATCTAAGCATTAGCCAACAGCTTCAGAACGGGAAAACGAAGATTGGCATTATATTCAATACAGATCCGCATGACAAGCCTGGCCAACACTGGATTTCAATGTTTATTAATATTAAAAAGAAGAAGATTTTCTTCTATGACAGCACCGGAGACAAGCCCATGCCGCAAATTATGGCATTGGTAGACCGATTAAAGAAGCAAGGGGCTGAGATGTCTCCCCCAATTAACTTTAAATTTGATAGTAATGAAGGAATTGAACATCAATATGGAAATACTGAGTGTGGCATTTATTCACTCTATTTTATTGTGCACATGCTTGAAGACAAGATGACGGGGCACTATTTAAAAAACCACATACTGAAGGACGAATATATGAATAAGTTCAGACACATTTATTTTAACGATTCGCTCTAAAAAATATATAAATACAACAATACGTAGTTATATATTAATGAATAGTGCAGGGTTTTTGCATCAGGACAATATTTCAACATTATGGGAAGTAATTAGTGACGAAGAGATTTTCAAATTTTTACCAAAGGATTCTCAGTCTAAAATATCACAGGTTTTTCTGAACAATATCCGGGGGTTTTTTGAGACAGAAAAGGCAAAAACGACCAATTTGGTTGACATGAACAAAAAGTACATCATGTTGATTTTAAGCCACATTAAGCAACACTTTGTCCCGCAAATGCCGAATAAAATCAAAATATCAGACGAGCCGACTACAAAGGAATTAATTACATATGAAGAGATCCAAACGGACCGCCAATCGCAATTTGAAAAGGATTTAAGCAGACGCCAAGATGAATTTACCCGCACAATGACATTGGCTGCACCGCAGGCTCCAGACTTCACTGATAAACTGGAAGATAAACCCATAGAAGGGATGGACCGGCTTATCAAGGAGATGACCGCCAAAAGAAACTATGAGGTTGAACAGATTAACCGCAATTATACGTCAGACGTAAATCAAACGAGCAACTGGTTGAAACCGCAAGAAACGTCTGTCAAAACCGATAAGTTCCCCGCACCAGACACAACTTCGCGGTTTAAGTTCTTAAACACAGACGAACAACTGAGCAGTGGTGGTGACCAGGGAAAGAAGAATGTCACTTGGGGTGCAAACAATGAAATATTGGCAACTAATTTATCTTCAAATGATGATGAATTGGAGAGTAATATTTTCAAAAAGCTGAAACGAGTCGGACCAGAGCCCGCCACACAAAATAACATACAGCTTTCCTCACAAGATGACCGACTCGCCAATGTGGAGAGGCAAATTGCGGCATTAGCTTCTAAAATGGACACGTTAATACAGTTATTAATGTCGGCTAAATGAGACCACCCAATTTTACGACTCTCTCTCCTTTTTCATTAATCTCATATGTTCCAACCTTTAATGGCGCAATAGAGCCGTCAAGTTGTGCACGCTTATAAATTTCCATATCATAAAGGTCAAGCGCATCCTTGCCGACCCTTCTGTATATGTATTCAACCCCATTAATCGTGATTGGTTTTCCGATCCACTCAACCGCCACCTTATTGGCACGTACGGTAGAATCATTTTGCTGTTCCGTAAATCCAGGTACATAGGAGAACTTGTCGTTTGACGGGTCTCCAAAATTTACGCACTTGCCATTTGAGTAAATATAACAGTCAAACGAGGACTCCTTAACCGCGTCAGTGAGTTGAGCAGTCAACCCTGCCTTGATTTCCGAAATTTCAAAGAGGTACTGGTCACTTGTAATTGGAAACTTGGGTATCGCCTTGCTCAAGTCCTTTCTTTTTAATTCAATCGCCTCGTCTGACTTTAACTGTGACTCCGAGAATATCATTAGGTAAACAAAAACCTCCACGGTTTGTAGAGCTGGCGGCAGGTCTTTGTGACTGCAAATACGTCGCGCGCGGCCAATAACCTGTTCTGAGCGCACCGGATGCCAGTAAGGTTCCATAATATGAACGAATCGTGTGTTTCGCAAGTTAATACCTTCTGAACCAGACGATGTAATCATGAAGACCTTGATAACCTCGCCCATATTATTGTTATGGTATTTCGCTTTTAATACACTACCAATGCTTTCCGGGATTTGGCCCCATTCACCATTATAGATATGTCGCAATATTTCCTTTTCTTCGCTGCTTTCCGTTCCAGTATATAATGCATAAGTTGGCTTCCCTGCATCTACATCGGGCATGTCAATTTCCCACACATTTAGTGGTGTCTTTTTAATCCTGAACCTGGCGAACCCATTCTTTTCAAGCACCATGCTAAAAATACCAATTCCTTCAGCGGTTCTGAATTGACTATACACCAGGTGTAACCCCTGATTGTCTTCGTCTTGAATATTTTCTAACATGTGCAGGAATTTTGGGCTATAAGTTTGAAGCGCCTCGGGGGTCAAAAAGTCATCGGCGTGTTCCTTGATATTTTTCATTGCAGTTTCAAGTCGTTCTTTGTATGTAACACCTCCGACTGCTTCAAGAACTTCATCACCTTCAATTTCACCCTCCCGCTCGTCTTCAACGTCTTGTGTCGCTTCAACGCGAGCGCCCTCGGTAATTATGCGCGCCATATCGCTTGCCTCGCCCTCCTTGCCTTCTTTGCCCTCTTCCTCGTCCTCCTTTTTCCTCTTGTTAAACGGAACCGGTCTATCAGGCATTATAAAATTGCAGAATAAACGGGAGAATATGCGGTATGTAGAGGCCTTTTCCTCAAACAAATCTGCGGTATCGGATGGGACCTTCTTCTTCTTTTCATATTCTCTCTCTTCTTTACGGGCGCCTTCGTAGATGCGAAATTGTGTGTCGCTCATTGGTATTCTGATTATGTGATAATCAACGCCGAGTTGCTTACTATACCGGGGGAGCAATCCCTCCTGTGCACTTCTAAAATAGGAGGACAGCCCGATGATTCTTCGCTTTAATGCGTCCACGTTTTTCAGTTTCTTGTCGCTGTCGTTAATGTAGTTATTCAAGAATGTGGTTAGGTCATCTGGGAGCGCCTTTTTATTAACGACTCGGACTCCTTGCGGGACAATATCAATGTCATTTCGCTTTAAAATGCTGATTATTTTTCTCTCAAATTCGTCGTCGGAGGTGAACTCGGTGTCCATCACAGCGTCTCCGATCTCGTCCTTCTTGACATTGGTTACGCCCTGATATCCTGTTCCCTTTTTAACCTTATTTTTAAACCCGAACGGGTTTCGCGTAATAGTTAACGTTTTACTGGTAGGGGAGTAGTCCAAATAGTCAAGCGATTTCTCTCCAAGTAACATGTTATTAAGTGCCTGTTTATCAATCTTATTTGCAGTTTTAATGACCAGTGGTATTTTCCATGTTTTGATGTAACCACGCAGAATGTTAAACATAATGGCGAACTCATTAGGATAATTGATAACCGGAGTGCCTGATAATAGCACAATGCGGGCGTTTTTCGCTCTCAACAACATGTAATACAGCTTGCTGGCCAAATTGAGCGGGGTGTGTTCACCGAAGAGATTGTCTTCTTCTAAGACTCCTTCTTTTTCCCCCTCCTTCCCACTCTCCTTCCTTTTTCGCTTCTCTTCTTCCGGCACGTCCTTTTCCCGTTTAAGCTTATTCACGATTCGGCTGATTAAATTGTGTGCTTCGTCAATAATTACAACAGCGTCATCAAATATATTCCGCGTGAAATTAGAAGTCATCTCGGCCAGACGTCGGGAACGTAGACCGTTATAATTTATAAACTGATATTTCTGTTTAATCATCTCGTTCAACTGAGCTTCAAGGATTTTCCTCTTAACGTCGTCAAGTGTATGATAGTTTGAACTTTCTTTCACGTTTACGAAGAACGCGCCGCCGTTTTTTATAATGAAATCTTCCGGCAAATTTAACAGCGCGGAAATTGTTTTTTGTAACGGCAAATTATTGTTCGTGTTGATCCACTCCCAGAATTGATTTCTCTTATATAGGAAGTCTCCGCATTTCTTCAGTTCTTCAATATAATTCGCGCGCAAAGATGCTGGTGTCAGAATAATGATGCGCTTTGCGCTTTTCATGCCCTCTGCGATTGCAATAGAGGTGCAGGTTTTTCCGGAACCAAGACCGTGGTATAAGAGCAAACCGCGATAAGGAGTATAGAGGTTCATATAGTCGCGGACTATCTTCTGATGGGTTAATAGAGAGAAATCAGTTCCTGTTTGACCAATGAAATCACATGAAATCGCATCCTTATTTTCGGCGAGCTCCTTGCGGTATGGTTCAAAAAGAGAATTGATAAAGTTAACAAAAATCTCCCGATTATTCATATAGTAGCTTGATGCCTTGATTAATACTGGAGGCGATGGTCGCGGCAAACGGTCTGCAAGTGATGTTTCTCCTATTTCAACAAGCGTTTCAGGTCCCAGAACGGCAACTCCCTTTTCAATCTTATTCGTAATTCGTGTCTTCTTTTTAGGTGCGGTAATTTTAATAACCTCATCTTCCTCGTCTGCACCTGGTTTCGGCTTCAATACAAGCGCGGCCTCGTCTTCATTTGGGGCGGGCGGATTAACAGCTTCAAGGTCCTCGTCTCCGTCCTCTTCAATTATGAGCCGCTTTTTAGTCTCCAATTTTTTAACCTTCTTGGCAGTAGCGGCGGGTAATGCGATAGCCGTTCTCTCTTCAGAATCCTTCGCCACTCGTTTTACCGTTACAGAAAGTTTTTTATTTTCTGCCAGCTTTTTGAAAAGGTCGTCGCGGTTAAAGCCCATTTGAGTTTCATCTACAATTAAAGGGGCCGCCTTAGTGCCTTCCTGTTCCATTGGATTCGCATTCGCGGGTTTTTGCAGTTTATTAGTCCCTTTTATAACAACAGCAACTCGTTCTCTATCTACAACATTAGGTTTTACCATTAACTTTTCTTTTAATTTGGCTAAAGGATTCATTGCTTATATAATTTGAATATATAAATTTTTATTATTTAACAAATGGAAAATAATAAATCAGTTATATCTGCGGTTAGGCGTAGCTGCAGAGAGAGCGCATGGTTATATAATATAAGACGCCGATTACTTCCACTGCTTTTTCAATTCTGGGGGGACCTTATTGTATTCTATAAGAAGTTTTCTTATCCTATCCCAACCAGCATAATCGGCCGCGTCAGAGGCAGGGATTACCAGGTCTGGGCGAGCAAGCAACATCTTTAGTAGGTTCACGCTTATACCGTAACGTCTGGCCCCAAGTGCGTTGTTGGAGTCGCGCGCAAGATGCCAGAAGAATGAAAATGTTTCTGGATCACCACGAAAGTATGTTGCGCGTACATTTGGGTCAAACTTTGGGTTGGTTATAATCCCTACAGTCTTGTCATATTTGTAATCCCAATTCTCTCCTCCTTCTCCAGACGGGCCAAAGTATCGGAATATCTCCATGCTATTAAATGGCAATATTTCGGTGCATGTTGATGCAATGTCTGTACGGCACACCGGACACGTTTTGCCGCCGCGTTGCGCGCCGCACCACCCAATTAAACAATCCTCGTGGAAAGTATGCGGACGCGGATGGCATTTAGTCGTAATAGTAGGCCTTAGAGATAGAGGATCAAGGCAGATTGGGCAGGTATCATTTATGTACTCTTCGGCGCTTACAGATTTCTTGCTTGATGACTTTGATTTTGATTTACTCTTACTTTTGCTTGATGACTTTGATTTACCTTTGCTTGCTGACTTTAAACTCGCTGGTCTGGAAAAAATTCTTGATTCACTCGCATGACGAGTCATTTCAACCCCTTTGGACGATGAGCTATCGCCACCACGGCGCATCTTACGAGTCATTCTCGTTTTTGAACGAAACGGCTTAACCATTTATATATATTAATAATATATTGTAAAGAAAAATATCAAAATTTAAGGTTTACATCCACAGCTTTTTCAATTTTGGCGGGACCTTCTTGTATTCTATAAGAAGTTTACGAACTCTGTTGTCACCCGCAAAATCGGCGGCGTCAGAGGCAGGGATTACCAGGTCTGGACGGGCAAGCAACTTCTTTAGTAGTTCCCAGTTATCGTCGCGCGCAAGGTGCCAGAATAATGAAAAATCCCCCATCGAATCATGGTATGAAGCGCGTACATTTGGGTTAAATTTTGGATTGGCTATCAAGCGGGCGGCCATTTCATTATTTTCAGCGCGACGTGGCGACCATCTATCCTCAATGTATCGGAATATTTCCATAGCATTTAATGATCCTATAGCGTCGCAGGTGTCTTTAATGTTGGCGCGGCAGACAGGACATGTTTTATTGCCGCGTTGAGCACTGCACCACCCACTTAAGCATTCCTCGTGGAAAGTATGCTTGCAGTTAGTGGTAACAATAGGGCCTGTGGATAGAAGATCAAAGCAGATAGGGCATGTGTCAATCACGTCCTCTTCCGTACTCTTGCTCTTGCTTTTGCTCTTACTTGCAGACTTAGACTTGCTCTTACTCTTACTCTTACTCTTACTCTTACTCTTACTCTTACTCTTGGACTTGCTCTTAGCACTCGTCGGTCTTGAAAAAAGTCTCGCTTCACGCGTCTCCGCTCCCAACGACGAGCTACTCCCTCCGCGTCGGGCCTTACGAGTTAATCGGCTTCTTGAATGGATT
>Ga0209086_10000560_pt1 | contig 32623 bp, 52 predicted proteins | sample M_130207_XF_Meta_FD_187312 | JGI IMG/M metagenome (GOLD analysis project Ga0209086, IMG submission 187312) | Freshwater microbial communities from Lake Montjoie, Canada to study carbon cycling - M_130207_XF_MetaG (SPAdes) (version 2) | ecosystem: Environmental > Aquatic > Freshwater > Lake... | reverse complement strand
TTCCTAAAGTAGTACATTTTGAACTACCATTGTAATGTCTACAATTTAAAATTTTAACAACTTGAGAAGGAGTTCCTTTACCTGCAGTGTGATGTATTAAAAAATATTTAGGACTAAATTGTTTTCCTTTGAATTTTGATTCTCCAGATATATTTGTAATTTGTAAAGAAGACTCATTTAGATATTTAGGTCTATTGGGTACATCAGTAGATAAAAGTTTCTGTTGTAAAACTTTTAAGTGTTCTAATAAAATAAAATCATTTTTCATAAGTAAGTCATTTTTTATATTATTGTTCTAAGTGTGTCATAAGAACACCGCCCAAAGAGGTTGCGTGAACTTGTAGGTGATTAATTGATTCCATGTCCAATTTCTTCTTACGTTTTGTATAATCCAAACCTAAAGTCCCAATGAACTTATCATCAATTGTTTTAATTGCAAATAAATAACCTGATTTACATCCCGTATCTTCGGCAATATATTTTAATCCAAATGTTGCAATAGTTTCGTCTTTATAATCTGAAATTTCAATAGTGTCATTACTTAATAATTCATTTATTGATTTTGAAAATAAATTAACGGGAATATTATGAAAATTACTTTGTACCGATGGTACTCCAGGATGAACCGTTTCATACATTATTGAGAACTTTGCCATTGATTTACCCGTTGGATAGAAATTACCACCATTGTGGAATTGGGTTATCCAAACACGATCGGCATCAAATTCTTCCTTTATGTGTTCTATTTTTGTTGTTACCAACTCACTCACACGAAGAGTTTCTCTAACCATATCTGGTTTTTCTTTTTTCTTATCTAATTTACTTTTTATGTAAAGTAAAAGGATTGGACCTAAAACACCTGTTATAAACGCAATAATAATTCCTGTCATATTTTCAAACATATAATTAATAAATACCTAACAAATTAAAAAAATAACCAAGTATTTATTATTATGAGAAATTTAATCCATGAATGTCTAATTGAGGAGTTTAGACCTGATCTAATAAAGGAGTGTACAATCGCCGCAGTAAGGTTAGATAATGGTGTTGTTTTGGCAAAAAATAGAGACAGAGGATATAAATCAAATGTTGAGGTTATACACGAATTAATAGATGATGTGGAAATTCTTTATTGGAGAGACGTTGACACCGATTGGAGTGAAGGAATGAACGAATATGGTATTGGGATCGTTAATTCAAGTCTTATGGTTTCTCAGGACGAAAAAGAAGGCAAAGAAGTAGAAAAAAATAGGAAAGATAAAACCGTAAAAAAAAGACCGTCATATGATGGTAATAAAATTAGAAAAGCGTTAACATATAAAACATTACCTAAAGTAATTAAATCAATTGTTGGTTATTCAGGTGAGGATAAGAAAGATGTTGGTTTAAAAGGAGAAACATTTGTTTCAGATTCAAACAACATATATGTTGTTGAGATGACATCAAAACATTCACCGATAATAAAAAAATTGAAAAAAGAACAAAAAGTTCTTGTTAGAACAAATCACGGTGTTTACCATAAGGAAGCCGGTTATACAAAAGGAGAGAAAAAAAAATCATCACATTCAAGGATGAATTTAGCAAAAAAACATTTAAAAGATGTTAAAACACCACAAGAAGTTATTGATAGGTTAAAGGAAAAATATAAAGAGGATCCGTTTTTAAATCCATATAGAACCAATAATATGTATCATATGCAAACAACAGGTCAAATTATGATGGATCTTGAAAAAAAAGAAATTGTAATTAGAATGGATAATGAAATGGGTGAATTTGTAGGGATTAAAAATAAGTTACCTAAAGATTACACTCCCAAATTAAAAGTAAAAATTGAAAACGAAAAAACTCACAATAAAGGTAAAAAATTACCAACATAAAAAACCCACCTTGTGAGTGGGTTTTACTTTTATTCTAATAAAATTTAAGCTTTGTTTTTTACAACAATTGACCAAATTGCACCTGTTAGAGCAATTGCACCACCAATTAGTTCATTCAAAAGACTTTCATCAATTAGTCCTTTTGTGATAAAAATACCACCGATAAATGTTAATGAGTGTCTTACAATACCCAAAAGTTGTTCTTTAGAAAATTTCATAATTTTTGTTTTTAAAAGTTTATTTATAACAATAAATATTCCAAAAACATCATTTAGACCATTTATCTTTTAAAAATAAATAAGTATATATTGATAATATAATAATTGGAGTAAGGATTGAGACAATTATTTCTGATGTCATAATTATTGTTTTTATATAAACGTAAATAAAATTTTAAAGTTTTAGTTAATTAATATTGGTGTAAAAATAGTTTTTATTAACCAATTATTAATTAATATTGTGGACTATATTAAATAAAAGCCCTAAGTAATCAAAAAAGGATTCGAACCAATACAACCGTTTTTAACTCGGTCTCCCCAATAAGATGGGTAGCGTCTACCAATTCCGCCATTTGATTATAACATTATTTTAACTCCTGAACTTGTTCCATAATGTTGGTAACTTCTTCTCGGCTCAAGTACCCAATAACATCATTTGTTACAGGAGTATCATAAGTTAAGTCACCATCTTTACCAAGAACCGCAATCTCAAACAAACCATTTTTACTACCATATGAATGTGTGTGACATACAACAGATACACCGTATCCATTTTCAAACACCATTTTACACTTCACCCCAATTTGGTATGGAGAATCTTTAATTTCTTCAAACTCTAAATCTTCAAATTTTTTCATAATACTTATTTTTTATTTTACTAAATATCTGTAGTGTGGTCTTTGGATCTCACCTGATGCGATGATCGTGAACGCTCTTACCGTTTTCTCACCGTCAGTCAATGTGGTGTTGATGTTAACACCGATGTGAGAAGTTTCAACAACAAGTTTCTCCACGATCAAACCTTTTTTCTCAATTCGGTTTGCAAGTTTCACGATAGATCCTTCGTAGTGTAACTCAGCCTTTTTCTCTTCAGCCAACATGAATCCCTCAACACCCATTTGTTTAACTTTTGACGCTTTGTCTTTGAAGTTATTATACTCACGACTTTGTTTAGAGTTGTAAAACCCTCTTGGGAATGACTTGAACTCAGAAGGTCTTCCTTCGTTATAAACATCTTGTGTCAATCCAAAAAAGTTACACCATTGAAGGTTATCCCAACCTGATCTTACCATAATTGCGTCAAACTGATCTTTTGCCCACTCTTTAGTTTTAGCAATGTACTGAACTTTTAATGTTTCAGTCTCTTTCTTCAAAATGTTTATCAAGTTTTCCATATCTCTCGTTGTTTGTTTAACAAAGATATGACATTTAATTCAATTGGCAATGAAAATTATTCATTATTTTGCGGTCCCGACGGGATTCGAACCCGTATCTCGCACCGTGACAGGGTGGAATTGTAACCATTCAACCACGGGACCAAGTTTATCAGTCTTTCCTGATCGTCACCCCTAACCCACAGGTATGAACCCGTATCGTAGTAAAGCTTGGTTGGCTATAGTAGTCCCACCGGGAATCGAACCCGACTTTCCAGGATGAAAACCTGACGACCTAACCGATAGTCGATGGGACCAAATTGGAGCGGGTGGTGGGACTCAAACCCACAACATTCGCCTTGGAAGGGCGATGCTCTAATCAATTGAGCTACACCCGCCAGTTGTGACTACTCCTGGGAAGTTTCGTCACGTTTACGTGAATGGAGTGATCAAACCCACTAATATCACGGGTGTAAGTTTTAACGATAAACTATCTCCACAAAACGTCAGTTTTTATCAACCAAAACTGAATAAACGGCTTATCTCTTTGGAACCCCTTTTAAAGTGTGTGTTCCTACCATCATAAGCTGATCCCTACTGCCAACACTCCCGTACTGATGGTTGGATTCGAACCAACGTTTTAAACTTACCACTACAGTCATAGACGATATAAGCGTCCACTGGTACATCATCATAATTAAAGGGTAGACACGGGCCTAGCTAGCCATCTTTCAGGAAAGGCCCTTACGAATATTCTACCCTTTTAGTTGCGGGAGCAGGATTCGAACCTGCGATCTCGGCTTATGAGACCGAGCGGATAACCATCTTCCACATCCCGCTATATGTTGTCAGGGCAGGATTCTAACCTGCATGAACACTTTGAATTTTACCTACGCACAGTGAGGTAGTGTTCTTCATCATTCGCATTGCCTTTTCAAAGTGCACTTATTCAAGGTTGCCGTGCGTGTCACTATGTGTCTACCATTTCCACCACCTGACAATTTTAATCAACTTCTATATCCTTTAATTCAACATCTTCACCATTAATGTGTTTATAAACTTTATCGAAAAACTCAGCCAATAATTTATAATCTTCTGGTATCATCCTACAATAATCAAAAGCTGGTATAACACCATGTATTTGATGTTGTACTACCTTTTCTATCCCATCAGGAATATATTCAAAAACAATGTTTCCTCTAAAAATGTATTTCATCTCACTTCTTTTTTAGTAGTTAATACTGGACTCGAACCAATGACCTATTCCGTATCAGGGAATCGCTCTAACCAACTGAGCTAATTAACTATATTCTCGTCTTTCCGAGGTGTCAATACGGATATTTTGTGTACAATTCAGGACTCTCGTATTGCTTCCTTAGTTGCACGCCTGGATGGATTTGAACCACCAACACTTGGTTTTGGAAACCAATGCTCTACCGTTGGAGCTACAGACGTGTGTGCTCTTTGGGGTGAATGGTGGGTTACGATCCCACTACCTTCGGTCCCACAAACCGACACTCTTCCGATTGAGCTACACACACCATTTATTTGTAGTTAAGTAGCTGACACACACTCTCGTTTCACCATCTTATGTCAACAGGTTAATGCACTTTACGAGTTTCCCGTTTCTTACCACCACAATATTTTAATTTCAATGAACTTCTTCTTTCTTCACGGGAGTAGGACACCAACCTCTTACTTCCTACCCCCGTTGTTTGTCTTACAAAGATATGTAATTACTTTTGATTTGCCAAACAATTTGTAAAATATTTTTTATTATTTTACTTCAAATGCATGAAGTAATATGCGTTTTTTCTTGGTTGAATCCTCGTGGTTACCGATCACCACACCATCTTTGATTGTGAAGGCGTGACGGCTAACTAACATAAAGAATGTCCCAACAGGGTTTTGTTTTGTAAACGTACCCACAGTCATTTTACGGTTAACTTTTTCACCCTTTACGTTAACAGTATACTCCAAAGTGTGTCTACTACGGTAATTGTTTAATTTACCGATACATTTAACTTTTTTGTAATTTATTTGATTTCTATTTTCTGCAAGTTTGGTCATTTTATCTACGGTACCATATGTCCCGTTACGATCTCTACGACCAAAATTTTCTCTAACGTATTTGTGAGCGTAATCGTAAGATACATCAAAACAAGATGCAAATGCTCTTACAACACAGTCGTTGGTTTCACGTTTTGCAATTACGGATTCTTCATAACCTTTGATTGCTTTTTCTGTAGTACAATATGGTAGTGTGTCTTTCATACTGTAAAGATACGAAATCTTTTTCAATTGGCAAAATGGTTAATCATTTTGTTATATATAATTTTTCTTCTGATTCCATCATTTCTTTAATGTATGCTATAAATTCCTCAGAGTTGATAAACTCATTGTGGATCTCTTCAAATATATCTTCCATATAATTTTATTTAATATAAAAACCCCCATTTTACAGGGGGTGTTTTTTAGTTGTACAACATTTGGATCAACTCTTTGTCAATCTCTGTGTATTCAGTGGTCTCAGTCCACCCTTGAAAGAAGATACTCTCAGGGTAGTCGTAAGAGTCGTTACACAAACCCAATGATTGAGTCAACTCCTCACGTAACAAGTGTTTTTTACCGTCAATAGTACTTGTTCTTTCAATATCAACATACATTGTGGCTTTTGTTAAATTTTCACCTCCGTATGCAATGAATAAACCTTGATTGTGTTCAGTAAATCCGATAGACTCTTCATCGTAGTTGTTATAATCTTGTTGAGACCCAAAAATAATGAAAAAATTGGCATCAGACTCATTATCCACAATATTAATATTGATAGTAGAAATAAGTCCGTTCAACTCACTAACAATATCGTTTAATTCTGACATCAAATAATCACGTTTTTCACCAACAACATAGATATTAATATCTTGATTCCATTTTTTTAATGAAGAGTTTCCACCATCAAACTCACTTCCGTAAGCCACTTTATTGAAGTACTCTTTTGCCTCAGGAGAAAATTCTTTTGTTTGGTCACCACCAGAACCAACAGAGTTATCCTCTTTAACCGATTTGTTAATTTCTTCATAAACTTCTTCTTTAAGATCTGAAAATTCATGTCTCATACCTTTGTTGACATCACTGTTAACAAAGAAACAATAGATACTAAAGATTGCGATTGAAACGACTAATAATTTTTTCATAATTTTTTTGGAGTTTTTAAATGATTACACTACAAAGATACAAAATTAATTGGGTCTGCCAAACATATTTTAAAAAAAAATAGTAGTCCCGCCTGGATTCGAACCAGGAATAGAAGATTAGAAATCTACTGTGATATCCCTTTCACTACGGAACCATATTGTTAAACTTTTTTAACTTCGTATTTGTGACCTGAATCGGTATTAGTGTTAAAAATATTAACCATATCTTGGGCTTTATCTTTATTGTCAAATTCCCACACTTCTCCTTGTGTATCTAATAGAATTACAGGTAATTTCCTGTCATTATGTGTTTTTACGTGTTTGATTATTATATACATAAACCAATCATAAAAAAAACAAATTATTATGTCAAATTATTTATTAATTTTTCTACCAACATTAATATATGGAACATCACCCCTCCTATTTTTTTTACCTGGAAAAGTTAACTTAACCATTTCTTTATTTGTTGTAATTTTATTTTTAGGAGTATTATTCACCTGTTTCACTTTAGGTATTGGTTTTGTTATAACTTTATTTTTAAGTAAGTTATTAACTTTTTCATAATTAATAGATGATACTTTTTTTTCAGGTACAACATCCTTTTGTTTTTGTTTTTTGTTATTAATTGTTTTAATAACATCATTCACAATTTGTTTTCTATCGTTAATTGTGTTAACGTAATCGTCTACTTCTTCATTATCACTATTGGTATCACCAACTTTAAAAATATCATTATTTGTATATTCCGCAATGTTTATAGGTTGATATTCGGCAATTTTTAATTCTGGTAAAGGCCCAAAATATTTTTTTGACTTACTAATTGAAGCGTACTTTGATCTTAATGGAGAACTTAATCCTGTATCAGGACGATTAGTTAATCCTTTATCGTGTAATCTCCTTAATACTAATATTTCCTGAGTCAGCTCAACTGAGATATTATTTTTATATAAACGATCCATAAAATCAGAATCCGCAGCAACTAACCATCCTTCAAAACCATTATAGTAATCAAAAATAGGTTTTTTTATTGCAAAAACACCCTCACCCCAATTTTTACGGCCTACCTCATTAACAATTTTACCGTTTACAATTTTAAAATTACGTAATCTTGGTTTAACACATTGGTGTGTATTAAGGGAATTTAAACAATATCCGATCATATTTTCTTCCATTATATCATCAGAATCAAAGAATAATAAATTATCATATTTTGCTAAAGTTGATAAGGTATTCTTAATTAAATAAGGACCTTTATTTGTGGAAAAGAAAAAAATCTTTGTATTATCAGGATAAGTCTTATCCTTTAAATATTTTAAACTTTTATTACAACCGTCAATACCGATTAAAATTTCATATTCAAGATCTTTACCTGAATTATATATTGAAGTTAATGTTTCGTCAATATATTCAATATTATCAAATGTTGGTATAATTATTGAGATTCCCATTACTTATTAATATATCTTTATTTGTCAATGTAGACATTTTATTATTTTTATGTATTACTAAATAACAAGATCCCTCATCTACCATAAATACCTTTTCGGTTGATTTTCCAACATCACAATGTTTTAATGTAAATAACTGAATGTCACATTTTTTTTGACATATTGAAACAAACATAGATGTGTTACCACCATCATACCTATATGTCATTTTATATTTTTTATCTTCGGTAATATCATACTTATATGGTTGACCGTGTATAACAAATGATTTATATTTATCCACATTTTTAAAAAATATTTTCTGTATTTGATCAACATAAGTTTCACACATCCAATCATCACAATCATGTCTTGTCTGTATGTTTATATTTTCCTTTAAAATGTAATTTAAATAAGTTGTTGATGCGTCATTTAAAAAAACTAACGAAGGTTTTTCTTTTTTTAAAGTTTCACACATTTCGTTTATTATATTATCAATTAATGTGTGGTGTTGTCTGTTTGCAATAACACATAAAATAAAATTTTTATTTGTCTGTGATAATATTGAAGGTAAAAAAAATTTTTTTGAGACTTCAAGATATTTCATTAATAATGTATTGTCATCAAATTTAATTCGTGTTGATATTAAATGTTTCATGTTATAATCTTAATTTCTTTTTGATCATTATAAACAAAACAACCAAAAATTCTTTCCATTGCATGATTGGGGGATGGTTCATGGACATATCCGTATGGTAAGATATCAAGTATCTTATCTATATTCTCATTTGTGAAATATTTTTTCATAACCACATTACTAACCCAAAATGTTGTTCCCCCAACAAAAAAAGGATCATCTTCCTTTGGATGTATGTTAATTAGTTTATATATTTTTTCCATTTCTTTAATATTCACATCATAATTATTATATAATTTAAAACCTACCATCCCACATTTAGGATTTAAAGTAAATTCATTAATAATGTTGTTAACTTGATTTTTATTTTTTAATACACCATTCATTAAATTTTTAAACCATTCTTCACCTATTTTTTTTGCCTTATTAACCCCATGTACTTTTAGAGAATTAGAAGGGTTTGATGTATCCCCCAAACCTTTTTTAGTGTGTATTTTAAGTATTATGTCAGTATCGTCATCTACGTGTTTGTAGGTATATAGAAATCCTCCAATGTCCATACCTTTATTTGGTGATTTAATTATAACACAATTATCACTATATGAATTTATTTTATCTATAACATCAATTTGACTTTGTTTGTAATGTCTATTTTCCCTTATCCCAAATCTTAAAAAATGTTTAGTCACCTTATCCTTTGTAAGTAAGTTGTTTAATGATAAGTCGGGGTGTAATCTTAAATATTCTTCCCATTTAAAGTCAGAGGGTAATTCATTTGGAGTGTACCCACAAATATTAACATATAATTTATATGGGTGATCAATATTATTTAAATATTCTTTTATTTCATCCCACATATCATGATGATATAGATGAACACATACGGCTATTTTTGGTAAATATATAAAATCATCTTTAACCTCTTTGATTTTATTTTGAATACTTTCAATATCAACCTGTTTAATTGTCGTCCAATCTCTATTGGTCATAAAACCCTCTAACCAAATGTAAAATTCTTTTTGTGTCATGATAATTCTACACTATAAAGATTTAGTAAAATAATTTTTACAAATTTAAAATCTTTTGATCTATTTAAGTTTAGACCACAATCTAATACCACACTTTTAAGGTGCGGATAAGATTTAGTTATTGTCATTTTACCAATTTCCATTATTCAAAAATTAAACAATTTTCATAAATTCATTTACAATAAATACACATAAAAACAAAATAGGAACCGAAGTTCCTATTTTGATAGATAATTGAACGCCCCCCCTTTCTTTAGATGGTTTATCCTTATTCGGTATCTACACCAAACAAGTGTTTTCAAGTATTACCTAATATATCTACGTAAATTCTTTTTGATAATTGAATCTAAGTTTTTGTTGTTATTTTTATTAATTGTTTCAGTAATAACACTTTTAATTGAGTTGTCTAATGATTCATATGTAACACCAGGTCTTGCATTTGGATCCGTTTGTGTGCTATTAACTGGTGTTGCCAAACCATATTGTCCTGATAAAGATTGTAAATTAGTTAACATACCCTCATATTTGTTGTTAAGGTTAATCTCTTTATTTTTTACACAGAAACCAAGTAATCTTTTTATGGCGTTAATTTTATTTGTAAATCCTGTTTGACCAAGACTAATTAATCCTTGTGCTTCCATGTCATCAATTTGTTTTTCACATAATCCATTGTCATTAACTGTATTACAATAATCAAGTATTCCAATACCCGCTTGACAAGATTTTTTATCCGCAAGAGAATTAAGACCTTGTCTCATAGATCTAGTAACTTTGCGTCTATTACTGTTATTCATTTTATCTGAAAATGTTGACTGATTATCTACATTAACTCCTTTTGTAATTGTCCCATCATCATTTGTTACATCTTTTGCAGCATCCAATCTTTGTTGAGGGGTCATTGGCCAAATATCAATATTATTGTTTTTAATAAATTCTGTTATTATAGGAGCACATAAGTTATTACCACCACATAGTGCCGCAACATTTGTTTTACTCAATGCTTGAGACGAAGTAGCATCTTCAGGTTCAATATGAGTGTATCCCATTTTTTTAATGGCTGACTGTACTGATTTAACTATATCTGTTTTTTGAGTGGATGCTCCCACCGACATATATATATAGAATTTTCCAGGTGTAAACCCATAACCTTTAATGATGTCCTTATCTTTTTCAGTAAACTGTTGTACGCCATTTTCATCGATACCAGTCGCCACATCAATCTTACGATAATTTAAACCATCACCAATTTCATTACTAGTGTAGAATTTATATCCACGAGTTTTAATGTATTTTTCATCAGTTAATCTCTTAATCGCATCATCTTGACTGGCAGTTAATAATTCTCCTTGAGATGCCGCATTTTTTCTTATATTAAATGATGCGTCACACAACCAACCATTAGATGATAAATAACTTTGGTTTGGATCAGGTTTATTTCTATCGAACGGAGTGTTATTTCTTCCCACCGCAAGATATTGACCAGCGTATTGTGGATTTATAGACGGTATTCCAAACATATAATATTCCACGTCCCCTTTTTTAATTTTAACATATACATCACCAGTTTTGATACTAGGGTCAATCTTATTTAAGGCATAAAGATAATTGGCATTAACCAGTGTAAATGGGTTAGATTTATCAAAAACATATCCCTTTTCTTCCCAACAACTTTGTCCATTTATTTTTGCGAACATAGCTCGGTTCAACACCTCTTTAGGTTCATCTACCGCAGTTACAGGAGGTTCTAATTCTTCATTTATTAAAGGTTTTACATTACCCATTTCAGACTCAAGAAGAGACATCATTCTTTTTATTTCTTCACTTATGTTCATATTGTTTTTTTTTATTTTTATAATGATTTATTTCCAGGTTCTTCATCTTTACACAACGTCCAAACTTCTCTTTCGTCAATAGATGTATTACCAGTTTTTTGTTTTAATGATGATTCAGTATTAGGACCAAATTTACCTGTTTGTTTAACACCTAAACAACCTTGTAGTTGCCACACCACATTATCATCTTCGTCTTTACAACCAAGTTTATAAGTACCTGAACAACTATTGTATACCATAGTATCTCCATTTGTAGTTTTTGTACCTTCCTCATCCGTACCTTCTTCATCTTTATCTTCTTCACCTCCACCACCTTTTTCAGCGTCATTATTAATTTTAGAACTTGCCTTAATTGCATTTCCTAATGGTTGTCTTACATACGTATCCCAATCCCCAAAATCAATATCACCATCAATACCTTCATACATATCTTCACCATACTTTAATTCATATTCTGAAGCTACTTTACAATAATCGGGAATTGATTTTATTTTTGATAATGCACTTTTAAGTCCTTCTTCATTAGTTGATGGTATAAATCCCATTGTTTTTTCTCTAATAGCCTCACCAATTTCAATTGCAATTTTTTCAAGTTGGCTACCACTCTGTAATGGTTTACCTAATTTGGAACTTTTACAGGAGTCATGTAACGCTTTTACTGATTTATTTGCATCAGTACCTTCCCAATTGTAAGCCTGAATACCACCAGCAATTAATGCTGCTCCGCCTAACGCCCACCAAATCCATTCATTAAGTTGTTGTTTTTCTTCTTTAATTAAATTAAGGTATTGTCTACCTGTTGATTTTTGGTGCATTTCCAAGATTCGATTCTTTTCTTCTCCTGAACTATCAAATGATACTTTTTTCATATTTTTTTAGTTTTAAATTAAGGTATTACCTTTACCTCTTGTTATTTTATATAATGATGACCAAGTAACTTTAGCATCAAGAGTATTCGCAACGCTTCTTGTTAACCCTGTTTCCCATTTTGTTACGGTTGGGTATGTTGCCCCTCCTCCACCACCCGCAGGTGCCGCATCTTGTTCTCCTAATTCACCATTCCTATCACTATAAGTAAATTTTTTCATTAACATTATAAGACTATCAAGACTTTCCAAAGTAATAAGTTTTATAATAAATATTCAAATAAGCAAAAAAAGTAAAATATAATTATTAATGTTACAATACTTTAAAAAATATTTGTATATTTGTAAAAAAAGAGATATGAAAAGATTAGTTTTTATTTTAGCGATTATACCATTTATTACTTCTTGTTTGAAGTATTCTGAACCTAAATCTTTAAGTTTGAGTGGTGAGTATGTGATTGATAAAATCACTTACCAAGAAACTGATGGTGAGCCATCTCCACAAGATAGTACTTACTTGACAGGATCAGTATATAACGATAATACAGAAATACCCGTATTAAGTGCAATTATTGTTGGTGAGACTAAATTACATATGGATTATAGTATGATTCGTTTTGACCCTGTTCAAAATCAATTTGGGGGTACTAATTGGCAAACTGAGTACTACTATTTTGTACAAGGGCAACGTACCGCATATGATTTGGGTAATATTGTGTTTGATTGTGAGAGCACAAGACGTATTTGGAAGATCCTTGATGACTCTAATGAATCATTAACCGTAAGAACATCAGGACAATGGATTGATGGTACTAGAAGGTCTGTGGTATATTCATTAACAAGAATAGGTCCTTAATGGGACCTATTTTATTTTATAATATTTCTGTTTTTGGTAATTTAGTTGGATTTACAATATAATACTCATTTAAGAAATTTATTAATAAATCTTCATCCATATCAATAAAATCGTCAAAATCTTCTTCTTCTTCATCATCAAATTGGAAGAAATCATTATTATCATTTATTAGTTTATATCCGAATTCCTCGGCTTCTTCTAAATTAATGATATCATTTCTGACTTCATCTTCAGAATCAAGTGTTAATCTAAATGTCACCTCAATTCTTTTTGTGTCCTCATAAATATAATAAGACACCAATTCCCTAATTTCCATTAGTTATATTTTTTAAATCTCCTAAACATATCTAAAGATTCGTTTAACTTATTCAAGAAACCATCTTTTTCTTCTTCATCAACCTCATCAAAATTGTCATTATAAATATCATTAACAATACCTTCTTCTTTATCAGACCATTCAGGTTTAAGATCTAAGATTGTATCATCAACCTCATCTAATTCAATATCAAAAGATTCCTCATCCCATTCAGATTCTCTATCTTCATCATCAAAAAATCTTTTTTGTCTTTCATAATGACTTCCATCTTCATCTTCCCAATCACTATAAACGTCTTCAGGTTCAAAATCATCTGACATTGTTCCTAATGATATATAACTATCATCTTCATCATTGTCAATACTTGAGAAATCAACGGTACCATTTCTTAGATCGTCATCCCCATCTCCAATCATATCCAATCTACCATCTATAGATTCATTGATTCCCATATTTGTGTAAGGTTTAACCTCACCTTTGTTGTTCACCGTGATTCCACCTTTATCGTTTGCGAAATCCTGAACATATAAAGGTTGTTTGTTTTCACCTTGTGCATATTCTGTGACATATCCATCATAAATTGTTTTATGTTGGTCAAGGATATTAGTTCTTTCCTCATTTGTCATCTTAAAAAAATATTGTGCCATAATTTTGTTTTTATTATAAATAGTTTAATTATCTCAATCTTGCCGAATTACCCTTTAATTGCATCCAAAGAGTTAAAAGATCTTGAGAGTCTCTTCTCATTTTAGTTTCCACACTACCTAAATATCTACGATCAAGTTCGTCTTCGTCATCATTATCATTACCTTGATTTATATCATCAATAGAACTAAATGCCCCTCGTATCATTTCATCTCTAACCTCTTCTGCCATATCTAAGACTTCATCAAATGCTTCCTGAGTATCATCACTAAATTCATTATATTTGTGTTCGTGTTCAATTCTTTCTTTACCTAAATAAAGATACTGGCCCGCTTGGAACATATTAGTAACACTTGAGAGTCTTAAAGCGTCAAGGAATTTTTTAATCAATCGTATGTCGTAATACTCAGATAAATCATTAAACTTTTCAGATGCTTTTTTTGATTCTTTTATTAGACCTTTTTTAGTCATAAAAAAACTTTCTTCTATTGTGTCATCTTGGACAACTCTCATCCATTTATCAACACCTTCAATTAAAGCTAATTTAGAACCATTGTCCCATTCAACATAATATTGCATATCTCCCATTACATTTGCAACAGATTTAACAACCCCCGGTACTCCACCTGGAACACCATATTCATCTTGCATTTTAATACAGACAACCGTGTCTCCTTTTTCTAATGGTGCGTTTTTTACGTATTTTTCCATAATAATAAATATATCGTAATATTTATTATTCAGTATGAAGATTGTAATAACTGAACATCAATATGAAAAATTATTATTAGAGAGTAGTAAATCTATAATCGGTGATGAAATTAAACGTTCTAAAGAGTTTATTAAGAAGATAGTTAGATCTGTAAAAGAAGATACTAAATTGGATTTTAGTTTCTTATTTACATGGGGAGCCGCTATTGGAGGATTCTCAAGACCAGTGTTTAATTATTTTGAAGGTAAGAACCCTGAACTGACTAATCAAGATTTGGCTTTATTGTCAATTGCTTGTGCGGTTACTTACTATACATCTAATAAAGAAAAATTGGGTAAATTATTAGGTATTATTAAAAAACGTGGTTTAGTTACTCCTTTTAACGAAATGTTAGACAAAACAGATGAGTTAAAAAACACTTTCTTATCGTTTGTTGATAGTTTAAAAGTTACAGGTCATAAAATGTCGGATATGTTAGCATACACATTTATTATTCCTTTTTTAACAAAATTATTAGATATGAGTGGTGGAGCAACAAGTTCCGATATAACAACCTTATCTAAAATAATATTAGGTTACTTTGCGGTTAAAATATCTTCTACGACTTTAACAGAATTAATCACAAAGATTATTGAAAGGTTCAGATCTTAAAGTCCTTTTTCTTTTTTAAACTCCATAATTTTTTTAATCACATATTTTACATCTTTATCATCCATTTGATGTAAATTATGGTGAGTATTAAACCATCTTTTTACAACAACATCAAATGGAGTTTTAGTTAATTTAGATATTCTTTTAAATCCAAATATTTGAGCATCTAACTCATGTGGTTTTGTGTAATATTTTCTTTCTGTTTTTAGTAATTTACTAACTTTTGTATTATATGACCCTGTTGTATCTTGATCAATGTGTCTAATTTCGTGTGCAATAATTTCATTTAATTCACCAATTAAATCATATAATAATCTTTTTTTATTTTCAGAATTATATTCTATTTTAAGTTCTATAACATCATCTTCTGAAACCCAATCCGCATCAACCTCAAAAGTGTCAATTTCATCATTAATAGTAATTTTTAATTCAATTGTTAAAAGTGCATCAATTTTATCAAAATCATAAAAGTGTTCATCAGTTATCTCTTCAGGTAAATAAAAATCACCCTCATCGTTTTTTTTAAAGATTGAAATAATGTCTCTAACGATTTTTCTAATTTCTTCTCTCTTGTTATTATTCTCATTTAATAACGACTTTATTTTTAAATCTAAAAAACTCATATCAATAAATATTATATAATGTTGATTATACTAATCAATTTAAGTGTCTTTTACAAAAAAGTATATGGAATTATTAAATACTTGTTTTTGTGTTGAAAATTAAAACCTTTTTGGTGGTAACGGGGGATCAAGTAAGAATTTATCGTTAAGCCAATGTCTTAATTCATTTTCAACAAAGTATTCAGGGACTTCTTGATCGTCAGGCATTTCTGAAGCTAATTCAGCAACGTATCTTGCAAATTTAATTTTAACTTTATCGTCCATTAATGTTAATAGACCATCTGATATAAAGAATATTTGTGTTAATGGGTCAGTAGCATTTAATTCTCCCTCAACCAAGTCAAATCCTTTCATAATAACTTTAGCCCACCATTTTTTATAGTTTGAGGTTTCTTCAAGTGCTGGTCTCAATAATTTATTTACAACTCTAACCCAAGTTGCCGCAAAACCAGCTAATGCAAGTTGGGGTATAAACCAAGGCAATATTCTTAATAGTGATTTATAAGCCCCTTCTCCAACATGAATACCAATTCGTTTTTTTGTTCCTTTTTCAACCAATTCTTTTAATTGACCAAACGTTATTTTACCTTGAGCACTACAAAACCTTTCAGCATCACAAATATTCTTAACTGCCGACTCAGAAGGTTTGATTTCAGTTTCGTTAATATATTGTATAAGATTTTTCCTTACGATTCTTTCAATTATCACTGACATATAATTACCAAGTTCTACACGCCCAATATCTTGGTTTCCATCTTGGGCCGGGATTATCACAATTGTGTCTTGCTCTGAATGATCTTCTTCTTTCAGGGTTATTCTTCTTAATCCTCATTATTTTACCTTTGGCTGATTTTCCACCAAAACCAAAGTTTACCTTAACAACCTTACCTTTATCATTTTTAACATATACTTTGGACTTTTTAATGTCACCTTGCATTATCTTACCCAACTGAACTTTTCTTCCCTGATATTCCGCTTCGGTTATTAAATCGCCAATAATAAAGTTGGTTTCTTCTACCGAACCAAACAAATCCTCATATAGAAAATTTGATTCATTAGTTTCTTGCAATATACTTAAAACAATTCTTTGTATGTCTGACTCGGTTAAAACAACAATATTTTTTGACATTAGTATAAATTTATATATTTATTTATATAAATACCTGTAAACTTTACAATTGAAATATATTTATAGAAAAACTTTTCACTATGAAAAAAAATAATTTAAATGAAAACACACTTAGAAGCATTATAAGACGTACTCTTTTAGAGAACGATGCAGAAGTAAAAGATAAGAAAAAGGCTAGACCCACTTGTTTACCTGAAAACACAATTTCATTAGATGAGATGGTTGGTCAGGCAGATGAATTTACCAGATACTCACCTGGAGTAAGTAAAAGAAGAAATGGGGTTAATTCAATGGTAGATACTTTAGGTATATTAAATAACATTAGATTATTTAAAGATGTAAAAGATGGTGGTAGCCATTTAGCATATGAAATGATGAATAATTTGAATAAATTCAGAAATAAAAACTATTTTGATGAAACAAATCAAAAATGTAATAAAGCAATGGATAAAGTAATTGAGTTATATAAAGAAAATGAACACGGAACAGAATTAGTTAAGGACATTGAACGAGTTTTAAACCTCCAAACAAGGGACGATGAGTATACACCATCACCAAGAACTAAAGAATACCTTAAACAATGTATTAACTTAGCTAAAGGAGAGTAAAATTTTGCTTAGGATCGTTACCGTTAAGGTAACAAACTAAAGGGACAATTCGCTACTGTCCCTTTTTTATTGGATTAAGATATTTATAGGTATGAAAAACAAAAAATACTTCTTTGGGTGGACAAATATTAAGAGATTTATTATGGAGATCCTTAAATTATACTCAACCACACCTTCTTTTTTCGCCAAAAAACGTGTTGAATCAGGGATTGCGTTCATTATTGCTGAATGGGGTATGGTTTTTTTCCTATTAAAGAAGTATCCTGACCTTACAATGACCGATATTATAATGTGGGCATCAATACAATTTACTATTTCAGGTTATATTCTTCACCAAATACAAAAAGAGAAGAAAAATGGGGAGTCCCCAACGGTAAATGAAGAAGATCCAACGGAAAATAAAGAATAAATTTTGCCAATTTAAATAATTTTTGTATATTTGTATATGACAGAAAAGAAAAAACCTATAGAAACTAAGAAATACGAGAGAATTTACGAAACTGAAGACTCAATTAGTATTTGGAAATATGATACAAGTAAGTCAACCACAGGTCCTTATGAGGTTGAGATAAAACCTAAGAAGAAACAATCATAAAATATGGATATTTTACCTATTTTAAGTGAAATAATACACAAAAAAGTCCTATTAAACGACCTAAAAACGATGGATTTTAGTGAAAAAGACGCTAAAAATGAGCTAGAATACCACATAAATAGGGTAAAAGACCTACCAGAAACGATAAAAGCATACCGAATTGTGTCTGTAAATGATAAAAAAGACATAAATATGACCAAAATTGGGTCACATTTTGCTCTAAATAGGTCAAATTTGGTCAAAAACCACTCATTTTCAACAGGATCGGGTGAAAAATACTACATAATTACTGCAAATATACCCAAAAAAGAGGTAGATGTACAAGAAACTATACATAATAACATACTTTACCCCCAAGAAAACGAGATTACGGTCAAAAATAAGGGTAAAAACGTAGAAATAGTATCAATTAAAGAAATAAAACCCTAATTAATAGGGTTTTATTGTTTTTTCTTAAAAAAATCTTGGATTATTTTCATTTGTTGGTTAATATCTCCCATATTACCCATATTACCCATATTTTTAGGGTTAAACATGGTTTTATTCATATTAGTTAGGTTTTTGGCCATATCAAAGAACGATTTACCAAATTTTTTCCACCAAACAAACAAACCAACTCCAAAAACGATTAAAACTAGTGTAAAAACACATAAAACGATTGTAAAAAACATATTATTAAGATTTATATTTAATTTTAATCTATTTTATGGTGTATGTCAAGTTATTTAAGTAAATTATAGTACTCTTTGAAGTGTTTAATACGATCAGGTAGTCCAATTGTACCTCCATTCACTCTTTTTGTCACTGCAGTTACCGTTGCATCGTCAAATCCTTTGTCACAAATAGACCATAACTTGTTTGAGTCAAAAAAGAACGCCGCAGAAGCCAATGGATACTTAGTTGCAACCAAATCGGGGTTAGAAATACAATCTTCACCAATAAATTTGGTAAAATTGGTGTAATTTGACTTACCTGTCAACTGAATATACCCTCTACCTCTGAATTTGAACCCTTCTTTAGTGGTTTCATCTCCATTTCCCATTCTACTAGCGTAAACACGAGCCGCAATCTTTTCAGGTTGACGAGCATATGATTCATTTAGGTTACCAGGAAAGTATTTTCCAAATATTTTCTTCAAACCATCCGCAGAATAGTTTAAATTTTCAGAAACTGCCTTAAAACCTCCTGATTCGTGACCACATTGAGCTAAAAAGTGAGCCAAACGTAGATTATTTGTAATATTGAACTTTTTTGCGGTCTCAGGTATCTGTGCAATCACTGCATCAGGTATATGACCCTTTAATTTTTCAATATTTAATGATCCACCTGAAGGAATTACCACATCTTCTTTGATAACTTGGGTAGATCCAAACATTTTTGACCATGTTCCGTCACCAACAATACCATCTGCGGTTAATCCATTCGCGGATTGCCATTCTTTTACTTTCTTTTCTGTTCCAGGTCCAAATGCACCGTCAGCAGTAAGTCCTAATTTTGTTTGGAGTGTTTTTACATCCTCTCCTTTGGATCCATTTTTTAATAACATAATATATAAGTTTATTATAAATATAATATAAAATTAAAAGTAAATAGTTTTATAAAAAAATACCATTTTAAATATTGTCATATATTTATTAATAAAAAAATTATGAAATACACTAAAGAACAGGTTGAATCTACCGTAAAGACTAAAGGTTATGTTTGGTTTGAAGACACAAACAATAAAGGATATGATGTAAACATTGTTGGGATCAGAAATTCATCTGTTGGAGACAAAGTTACAAATGTTTTTGACGATTTATTAACCTTAAGTTATAAAGACGAAAAAGGTGTTTGGCAATATCATGAATGGTTGGCAACTACAGATCCAGGAACAAAGGGTGTTAAACAATTTGGTAATAAAGCTGGTGTAGCAAGACTTGTTGAAGGACAATATAGAGGTTCTCACATTATTAGATTACATGGAGGAAAATATGAAGCATTAGGACAAAATAAACCGGTTAAAGTTTATAGAGATGCAAACCGTGATATGGTATATGACGAAAAACTAATTCAAGAAGGGGTATTTGGAATAAATATTCATAAAGCAGGTGCCGACTCAACATACGTTGAAAATTGGTCTGAAGGATGTCAAGTATTTAAAAAATCCGCAGACTTTGAATCTTTTATGAAAATATGTAGAAAGTCTCGTGACATTCACGGTAATTCATTTACATATACGTTAATTGAAAGTTTAGATATTAAATAAATAAATAAAAAAAATAAAGTTATGTTTAAAAAAATGTTTCATTGGATAAATGGATTATTTAAAGATGAAAAAGGATCTCCATCGTCTAAAAGATTTATTGGTATATTGTGTGGGATTACTTTGTGTATTACTTTATATGCGAACAGTTATACTCACGGAGATATAAAACCCGCAGACACTTTAGTAAATGCCGTGGCAATGTTAGCGTTTGGATGTTTAGGATTAGCATCTGTAGATAAAATTTGGGGTAAAAAAGAAGGTGAAAATAAAGAAGTAGAAAATAAAGAAGAATAATATTAAAGTAAAATGAAAAAAATAATATCGTGTATTATATTAACTCTATTAAGTTATACAGTTTATGGTCAATGTACCCCAAAACCAAAAAATTGGGCTTTAAGCGCAAGTGTTGGTTATATTAATGTATCCACTATAAAACAACCAGTATCAAGATATCAATCAAATACCTGGACTTCTTTAAATATTAATTATAGTACAAGTAAGTGGTCATTTGGTGGATGGGCTGGAGCTAATTATTGGATTGATTCAAAACAACCTGATTTAAGATTAGGTTTTTCTGTTACTCGCACTATAAAAAAATGGTAATTTAAGTTTATGAAAGAAATAGGTATAACAATAAGTTTTTTAATTAGTGGGTTGTTTGGAGCTATTTTAATGGCATCTAAAAATACTGAAACTAGTATTAGATCAACTCTATTATCTATTTTTGGTGGGATGGCAGCCGCAAATTATCTTACCCCCATAATGATTGAATTACTTAATTTAAAAGAAGCTAAACTGCAAAATGGGTTAGCTTTTATTGTTGGGTTCTTAGGATTAAAATTAGTAGAAATATTAAGTAATAAGTTTTTAAACCAAGTTGCTCCTCAATTAGAAGTTAAAAAACCAATTAAAAAACCCATAAAAAAACCAATTACCAAAAAGAAAGTTGTATGATTTTAGAAAAAATAAAAAATAAACTTTGGCTTATTTCAATACCAGTTGCAATAGCCGCATTATTATCAATGTCAGCAATAAAAGATATTGAAGATGCTCATGTAGAATTAGATAATGGTAAACGAACCTCATATTACTTAAGATCCTCAACAGATAGTTTAACATACTTAGCAATAGCATATACCGCCACAGGTAAGGAAAAATTTATTAATGAGTTTAATTCTCATTTAGAGAGAAGAAAGTTATTAACGTTCAACATTGATCCTGAAGGTTTAGTGTATTATAATGAAGGACTACGTTTAAGTAATGAGTTAGCGTCAGTTATAGAAGCTCCAGCATTTGCGGCTATGAATGATACCGCATTTTTTACTGATCAGTATTTATCTTATAAAACTAGAATCATTACTAGTATTGAACAATTAAGAGATGTGACTTATGAAAAGTCAAATAATAAACTCCAACGAGCAGTTTTAGAACTTAACATATACATTTATTTTTTAATTTTATTGTTGTTAGGTTTAGTTGTTTTAATTAGATTTGATAAAAAAGAAATTATAAAACCTATAAAAAAGAAAAAACCAATAAAAAAACCAATAAAAAAACCAATAAAAAAGAAATAAAAATGAAAAACCACTCACACATCAAACACAACGAAACCGCAGAAACACATTCAGATGAAACTTCTGGTGGGGCATCAATTGATAATACAACCACCGCATCTGCAGGTGTGTCAACGGGAGACGAAAACGCATCAATTGGTATTGAGGCGTCCGCTAAAACTGGAACGGAGGCATCAGTAGATGGTGGATTAGACGGTAATAACGTTTATGTTGAAGCCAGTTATTCAGATACAACTGAAGTTCATGTAACAGTAGAAGGTCAGGCTAATGCGGAAGGATTCGGAGTTAGTGGTACTGTAGATGCTTATGCTAAAACAGGAAATGAGGCAAGTTTAGAAGTAAGGGCAGGTGATGAAGGAGTAGTAGCAAATGGAAGTGTATCAGCAGGTACATCAGTAGGTGTGGATGGTGAAGGAACGTTAGATTTAAGAGAAGGTTCAGTAACTGCGGGAGCAGGAGTATCGGTTGGAGAACAAGTTGGTGTTGGTGGTGGTGGCGAAGCTACTTATGTAGATGGCGTTGCGACTGTCGGAGTTAGTGGTGAAGTTGCAGTTTTACTTGGTGTTGATGTTGATTTAAGTGTTAGTGTCGATACAAACCAAATTGCGGAAGACGCTAGATTGGCGGCTGAACAATCAGAACGTGCAGCGGCAGAAGCACAAGAATTGGCCGAATCAACACAAAAAGAAACTGAACGACTTGCAGGAATTGCCCAAGAAGAAACTGAAAGAAAGGCGAAAGAAGCTCAAGAAGAACTTGATAGACAAGCGAAAGCGGCTAAAGAAGAAAGTGATAGATTGGCAAGAATTGCACAGGAAGAACTTGATAGACAAGCAAGAGCGGCACAAGATGAACTTAATAGACAAGCAAGAGCGGCACAAGATGAACTTGATAGACAGGCAAGAGACGCTCAAGACGCGTTAAATAGAGCCGCAGAAGATGCTAAAAAATCAAAATGGAACCCAAAGAATTGGTTTTAATAACAAAAAAATAAGTCCAAATCGTATTAATAGGTAAGGACTTTCTTAAAAAATTTAACTATATTAAATGAATATCTAATCTATTTCTTTTAACAATCATTAGATTATTTTTATCTTATGAAGAAAAATGAATTACTTGAGGATATAATTAACTCATCATTATGTGGTCAACTTGACCTGATGTTTGGGGATGGTAGTTATGTTAAAGTTACCCATTTAAGTTATGTTCAAGGTCAAAAGAAATATATGACTCACGTCAATTTATATATTTCAAATATTGAGGACGGTATGACATTTTATCCTGACGGTCTTGAGACTATAGTAAGATTGGGATGGAAAGTTATCGGTAGAAAACAACCACTTATGATCTTACCATCCGTAGACATTAAAGATTAATCCCACCACCCTCTCATTCTTTCTTTCAATACCTTATGTAAAAGACCATGAGCTTTTTCTTGATTGTGTATTGCAACCCAAAAACATAAATCTTTTTTATCAAGTTCAGGTTTTTCTTTCAAAACTTTACGAACACTTGATGGATATTTTTTTATGTATTCATCGTAATTTTCAGAAATAACATCCTGTTCCATTGTGTAGTACTCATCATCCCCTTCAATTGGTTCAAATCTAAATTTTGATTCAGAGTAATCAAGATATTCAGTTCCATAATAATCTTCCTTAACTCTTTCAATCAAATTAAGAACTATAGTCATATCACGATTATCAATATCAACTTGCATATGTCTATTTGCATAGATAATTTCTTGTCTTTGGAACTCAATTTTCTTTTGTAAGATGTTATAGATATGCCAGTGATCCCAATCTCTATCTTTAAAAATAGTTGGTGACCATTTAATAACATTTTTACAACCTGTAAGGAACGATCTAATTCTCCAATGTAAGATTCTCCATATTCTTGCCGATAATGTTTTTCTACTCCAAGCGGAGTCTTTAGGTATAATTAAGGGTTTAAAATTTTTCATACTACAAAGATATATAAAAAATAATAGAATAATAGTTTTTTAATGTCAAATAAAATTGTATATTTGTTATAGTGAGTAATCAAACAAAATATACTACGATGTCAAAAATTAGAAAAGAGGCTGAGGCATATAAAAACTCTTCATATAAGGAATTAAAAAAAGCAATTAGACAATATAAGTTTTTATCTATTGCTAATACAGAAATTTTTAATTTTTTGTTTTACATAGTAACATTTGGTATACCTTTCTTATGTCTTTTTGGAATCACGGTTAATACCTTATTTTTTATGTTATTAATTCACTTTACATTTTTTTGGTCATTTCTATTCAAGTACAAAAATTTTAAATTGGTTAGTGATGAAGATAGATATGAGATTGATGAAATTGTAAAAATTTTAGAAGAATATCTAAAAGAAAATAAAAAAACCCCTTGAGTTAAGGGGTTTTTTTTGTCTATTTATAATCTAATATATTTCCGATATAAATCAATACGAGTTGAATCCATTTCCACGTTTATCTTTTGTATATGGAGTATCTAATCTGCTTGCTCTATCTGAATATCCTTTCAAGGCCACTACTAATCCTGCCGCAATCATTGCAACAGTTAGTGGACCCGTCATTTCTGCGTATCCAAAAGACTGAAAAAAATCGTGAAGTTTACTCATAAGTTCAGTTTGAGACCATCCTGCAACTTGACTAGCAAATCCAACTATTCCCGTAACTGCCGCTGAAATTCCCCCACCAATCATAGTTTTTTCTTTAAAATTTTTAAATCTACTTTTTAAATCTTCGTTAAGATAGTGTTCATTAATTTCAGGACCTACTTCTCTTGCCATGTGTTTCAATTCAGATTTGTCTTCTGAACTTATATTAGGTAATAATTCAGTTTTAAAGAAATCAGCAATAAGGTCAACCGCCTCAGATTTAGACATTTCTTCTTGTTCCTCACCATATTCCATATCATCTTCTTCATTATATTCCATACCCATGTCTTCTTGAGCTTGTTCTACCATTCTTTTAATTAAGGTAGTTAATTCACTTTCGGTTAATCTTATTTTTCTTTTCATTTTTTTTGTTTTATTATAAATATTATGTTTTTATAAAAAAGTTTATTTTTTATTGTTATATATAAATATATTAATCTTTAAAAAATTTTTAGTTTTTTAAAGATGGAATAACATCATCTTCAAAAAACATTTTTACTTCATGTTTCATACCTTCAATCTCATCTTGGAATCTTCCAACATTATCGTGAATACTTTTAGGGTCTTCATTTATATCGTAGAAATCAAAATCAATTAAGTATCCCATTTTGTTTAAAAATAAACCACCAATGTATTCCTTATTTTTAAAATATATTGTACCATACAATGCCGTTTCATCTTCATTTTGTTCTTCGTAATCAAAAACAAATTCTATTTTTGGGATATGATTAAAAGATGATGTGAATTTTTCACCTTCTCTATCATCATAACTTTTAGAAGGATCTCCTTCTCTATCATCATAATTTTCAGAAGGATCAACAAATTCATCAGGTCTTCCTTTATGTTTAGAAAATGCATCTAAGTATCTTTTTTCATCCACACTTAAAGATTCATACCCACCATCACCAATTTTATCTAATATCCTATCAACCTCTTCTTGATTTTCAAGAAGAATACGATATTGACTCTCTGTGAGTATTATATTCATTTTATTTACAAAGTTCTCCGTCTTGTGCTGATTCCAATGCGTCCGCAATAGCGTTTAATGTTTGAGGACCAACTTTACCATCTTCTCCAATTTTTTTAGAATAACAACTATTAATTTTCTTTTGAAGTTCTAAAACAGATGCCGGTTTAAATGAGTGTGAATTATTATCAACAATATAATCAATAATTGCACCTGAGGTTTCTGTTCCTATCTTACCATCACTTGAAATGTCATATCCTTCATCAGTTAAAAATTTTTGTATAGCTATTATGTTAGCATCTACAGAAGTTGACTTTTCTTTATTTGTAAAATCAACATTTCTAAATTCTTTATCGTCGCAAGAATATGGTACTTCAATCCCTTTATATAATTTCATACCATTACCCATATAATAAGCTTGTTTAATTTTAAAACGAGTTCTTTCATTATTTTGGAATTTATCTTGAATTGCGTCAGGGTGTTCAACAACACACATATACATTCCCCAATTATCTTTTTTATTCTCTTCTCCTCCACCACCTTTAATTGTTGTTGTGGTAGTTGTTAATCCACCGTTTTTCTCAGCCTCTTTATTAGCCTCTTCAGTTGTTCTGATTGCTTTAGCAAGTGGTTGTCTAACATACTCATCCCATTCACCAAGATTAATATCACCATCAATTGCTTCATACATATCTTCACCATGTTGGATTATATACTCTTCCGCAACTTTACAATAATCAGGAATTGATTTAACTCTTGATAAAGCCGAAGCCATATCGTCTTCATTTGTTCCTGTACCTTTAATAGCATCACCAATTTCATTTGCAATCTGAATGTGTTGTTGTTTACTCATCAAAGGTTTACCAATAATACTATCAGGATCTTGACAACCTTTATGTAACTTTTCCATTGACTTATCTGCCGCAGATTGATAAAAATTTTTCATACCTACACCAGTTAAAACAGCGGCGCCAGCAACAATAAGACTTGCTGTAATCCAAAATTCATTAAGTTGTTGTCGTTCATTAAGAACTTTAGTTACAATTCTTTTAAGATCGTTTTCATTTAATTTAATTATTTTTGCCATGTTTTTTATTTTTTAGTTAGATATAATTGACCATATGTTTGTTTAGTTGTTGGTTCAATTGATTTCCATAGTTTACCCAACGCATTATTACAAAATTTTGTTGGTGGATTTTTCCATCTTGGATCAGATAATTTAATACCGCTAACCGCATTATTCGCGTATGTGGTTTTTACCCATGTTCTGAATTTACCTTCATCTTCTAATGTTTTAAGTTCAGGAGCAGCAACACAAGTAGTAACTTGAGCACTAACTTGTCCGACTGGTTGGATTGTTGATGGATCAATTGGTAATAAATCAAAAAAATCACCTTCTTTTAGTAATGAAAATTTTTCATTGATATGCATTGATCGTATTCTTAATTTTTCTCTTTCAGTTATTAAACTTTTCATAATTTATAGTTTTATAATAAATATATCGTTATTTTGCTTTTACATTATTAAATATATAATATATACTTAAAAAAAAGAATATATTATGAAAAAAGTTTTAAATGACAGTACCGTTACGGTACATTACACTGGAAAATTAGAAGATGGGACAATTTTTGACACATCTTTGACCGAAGGTAGAGAACCATTAACAACAAATTTAGGTCAAGGACAACTTATTAAAGGGTTTGAGTCAGGTCTTATTGATATGTTAGAGGGTGATAAAAAAACAATTGAGATTGAACCTATTGACGCTTATGGTGAGCATGTTGAAGATATGATCATTGAAGTTACTAAGGATAAAGTTCCTGAAGGAGTTGGGGTTGGTCAAGTTTTACAAACGGTAGGACCTATGGGGCCTAGTTTTGTAAAAGTTATGGAAATTAAAGATGAGGTTGTGGTAATTGATGCCAATCACCCATTGGCCGGTAAAAAATTAATTTTTGAACTTGAGGTTGTTGGTATTTCTTAATACCAACAACTTTTAAGTTGTTTAATTACACTTCTCCCCATTTAAGGTTTTTTCTACATCCACTTCCGTTACCGCTATCTTTCATTACAATAATAGCAATGATAGTTATAAGTATAATTGCACCAATCGCAATTAATGATGACCAACCTACCATAACGGTACCAATCATAATTCCACCTGTCACAATTTGCTCATCAAGTTCTTCAGGTTCTGATGTGTCTCCAGATTTATTTTTTACAATAGCCATTTTGATACCTTTTTTAACATTCTTAAGAACTTCCCATAATGAGTTCGCCCCCTTTTCTTTTTTTAATCTAAGTAACTCAGACTTAACTTTTGACATGATATTATCATTTTCTTGGTTACCGGTAACAATATCACAAACCTGATCATTAGAAACAACATCATCAACACTTGGTACATTACTTGCAACCTCACCCAATGAAGAATCATTAACAACTTCTTTTTCAAATATGGATTGGATCTTTTCTTTGGACATAGAACCCATTCCCGACTCTTCTGAGTCAATATCATTCTGTTCTGATATAATGACTCCTCTTTTATAAGAAACGAGGTATTTCATCATATTTAATTCTTCATTTAATATTCGTCTTTCCATAATTTCATATTTTTAACATAAGCCTTTTCAGCATACTCAATAAAGTTATCACCATATATTCTTGCAAGTCTATCCATCATCAACTGAGGATTTTTTCTCATATACCTTAATACATCATTTGGAATCTGATCCTCGTATTTACCAAACATATTTTGTATTTGTTTTTCTCTTGGGATCATCCTAACGTTTGGTTCCACAGTAAATGAATTATCTCTTGGTTCATCAATTTCCAATAATACTTTTCTAACTATTTTTGATATTTCTATTTTCATATTACGCAACTGGTTTTACATTTGGAATTACATTATTAGTTGTGATAGGAATATTTGGGTTTTCTTCTGGTTCACCATACACGAAATTTTTTACTCCTTTACCCATTTTTTTAGTATATTTAAGAGCGTCTTTATATCTCTTTGTATTGGTATTAATAGTCGCTCTTCCACCGGATCTTACATAAGATGTTCCAGTTTTTCGAATATTATTTGATGAATGAGCAATATCATAAGCGGTTTTTGAATATCTTAGTAAATCACCATATAGTTTACCGTATTTTTTATCAACATACGATATTGCTTGGTCTTCAGTATAATCTTTAACTATAGTTGTAAGTTCGTCTTTAAGTATATTAACAGTTTCAACACTTACTTTTGACGCTAATTTTTTACCTGTTTCGGTGGTAAGATACGTTGCAAGTTTAGGTGATAAATTCGCACCTTTTTGTAATCCACCTGTTACTAATTTTTTTACCAATTTTTTTGGGGTATTTTTAATAGTATTAGTAAGAGTTTTATTAATAGGTTTAGCTGTAGCAGGAACAGCGGTAAAAAACTTTTTTATCCCTGCTCCCAATTCACCAATAAATTTACCAACCGCATTTGCTCCTCTCGCAAAGAAATTAACAACGCCCTCACCAAAAACTTTACCAAAAACAGCTTTAACCCATGTCATTGCCTTAGCAATTAACCCTGGTACTTTACCTAATCCAGCAGAAATCTTATTTACCAATGGTTTGAAGAGTTGTCCGAATTTTGATTTTGCTAACCACTCTATTGCATGCATGATTGACGATGACGCTTTTCCTGCGGTTTTAAAGAACGGAATTGCCGCACCAATCGCTTTTGATGCAATACCTACTGTTGCGGTACCAATCAAACTAAATAACAAATTAAACCAATTGGGGGTTCCAGCAACTACATTAGCCATATCGTATTCTGCCAATAAAGCCCAAGCAATTAAGGGAATTACCGCACCAAATCCTTCTGTAGAAACTTCAATTAGTATTTGTAGTGCCGCTCCCCAATTACTTGTTAGGAAACCTCTATATTTTTCCATGAACGCACTAACACCTAAACTTTTTAATTTATTCCACGCCCCTTGTAATGCGGCGTATCCTGCTTTTACACCACTAACAACTGCGTTACCAACTTTTTTTGCGGTATTAACGGTAGCATTCCAAACACCATTAAGCCATCCTCCTTCATTTATTAAAGAATTATTATTGTAGTTAGATTCATTTATAAAACCTCCCTGATATAGTAATGATGATTTAATGAAATTAAAATAACCATTTAATTCTTCTTGGAACTTAAATGTTGATTCCACAATAACTCCTTTATTAGAAAACTTATCGAATCTTTCAAGGATTATAGATTTATTAGAAAAAATATTTTCTACTAAATTTTTAACATCTTGTAATATATTAAATCTTTCTGAGAAATCTTCAGTATATTTTAAAAAGGCCAAATTAGATCTATAATGAAAATCCAACATAGAATCAATTTCTACCATTAAAGTATTAGTGGATTTTAACTCTTGTGTTTTTTTTTCTTTTATCACACCACTAACAACTTTCATAATGTCAGATTCTGTTAATCGTACAACCTTATTCATATAATTGATTTACTATATAAATATAAGTGAGTTTGGAAAATATTTACAATTTAGAAGCTGACTCCATAATGAATCTCATTTTCTTTTCCAATTCATGGATACGTTGTCTTTGACTATCGTTAAGTTCAAAATTCTCACCTTTAATTGAGGATACTTGATTACTTAGTTGGTCGTACTCGTACATAAATCTGTCGTACTGTTGCGCTTTTTGATTTTCGTTCATAATTAAATTATAGTTTTTGTTATTAAAAAGGAAATAAAAAATCCCTCTTGTGGAGGGATTATGTTATTTTTTAACGGTTTTAAGTACATCCCAAATTGCTTTCATTGTCATTGGTCCGATTTTACCATCAGCACCCATTGGCCCAATTTCTTTACCTAATTCTACTAATTTATTCTGTATATTTACTGAGGTAGAAGAAATTACATCATTTCGACCCTTTATATTGCATTTCCACCCTGAAGCCTCATATCCTTTCACATCAATTCCCCATCCACATTTCTTAGCATTAATCAATAAACGTTCTTTTGAGTCAGGTTTACCAAATTTAAGGGTTCCATCCGCAGCGCAAAAATAATCAACCATTTTTATATTAATTATATCCGTGTTACCAGGGACACCAGGTTGAAGTTGTGCTCTATTGTTATTAAAGTACAAATTACCTTGCTTGTCTGTAATAGAAGATCCTCCACCATCACCAGTACTAACATCCCCTAAATTTTGTACACAAAGAGGATATTCTTCTTTAGTTTTACCATCGGACTCAGTTATTAATGAACCATTTTGTTCTGAAATTACTTTACCTTTTTTATAATCAAAAAGATATTTGATTAAATTTAATTCTTCGTTTATTTGATTTTTCATTATTTTTTATTTTTTAGTCTTTTTATTACTTCTTCGGTTTTATTAATCCTTTTTAACTTTTTTGCAAGATTTCTACGATTTATTTTACCTTTACCTTCTTCTTTCGCTTTTGACATAGTTTTTTTATTATAAATATATCAATGTATCCAATTACCATCCTCATCTATACAATAATGTTTACTATCCTCATAGAATTCATGGATTCTATCTACAAAGTGATCAGAAATAAAATCATATATATCTTGATAATATTCACTATGATTGTCGTCCCGTCCTAATTTAAATAAGGATTCATATAAATTATCAGCGGTGTAATCCAACACACGATCCACAAAATCAATTACATCAGTATAGATACAAACATCATAACGTGAAAGAGTTCTATCAATAAACTCACTAATGTATTGGTATCGTCTTTGTAACATTCTTTTATCATAAGATTCATTGATGTTTTGTTTTGATTCCCAAATTTCTTTTAAATATTCATAAAAATTATTACGAACATATTGGATTATCTGATTTCTAAATGTAACTCTTTTTTCTCCCGTTAAATTAAGTTCGTTTGCCATTTCGGTACCAACATAATCAGATATATGTAATCTAAAATGTTCAAAGGGCATAAATTGAAATTCTTGATTAGTAAACCTATTTTGAACTATTGAATCTAATTTTTCTTTCATTATATTTTCTCTTCTACGCAAATGAAAGTTATTTTCTTTTAATATTCTTTTATCGTAAGACTCATTAATATTCCTATCTTTAATCATACGAGAATAAAAATATTCTCTAATCACATCAATATATTCGGTTTCTATAAACCGTTGTATTTGTGTTTCTAATTCTATTTTGTCATCCCCCCGAAAATTTGTACGATTTACTATTTCTTTTGTAATTTTTAATGTAGTAAAATCTATAAACATATCGTAGTGGAACATATTAAGTGGGGACGGATTACCATTTTTCATATATTCATACACTAAATCCATCATAGGACCAATTAAATGTTCAATTTCTGAAACTCTGCGTAATAGACGATTTTGATTTTCTGTTATTATTACTTTCATCTTAACAATGTTTTCTAATCCAAGATTTAAAAGTCTTTTTTATCTGTTTACCAATCATATCCTCTAATAATAAATAAACATCATGCCATTCCCACTTATTTACATTATGGTTAAACATCATTTCATCTGTAACTTTTTCAAGTATATAATCTTTAAATTCATCAACGTCGTCCGGATATTCATCACAAGAAATATTATTTGTTATATGATGATCCATCTCTTCCATAATAACATTATGTCTCCTAAGAAGTGAACTCTTTAATAAAGAATAATATTTATCATCGTCATCATCGTTATCGTTTTCTTGTATGTTATCAACCCCATACATAAGACCTGAAATATAGTCCTCATCATCCTCATCATCAAATCTT
>Ga0209086_10000559_pt1 | contig 32655 bp, 52 predicted proteins | sample M_130207_XF_Meta_FD_187312 | JGI IMG/M metagenome (GOLD analysis project Ga0209086, IMG submission 187312) | Freshwater microbial communities from Lake Montjoie, Canada to study carbon cycling - M_130207_XF_MetaG (SPAdes) (version 2) | ecosystem: Environmental > Aquatic > Freshwater > Lake... | reverse complement strand
CATTAGTTAAATATCTATCAGAATAATCAAAGTCATTAAGCCCAAAATATACATATTTACTAAACTCTGGTATATATACTCGGTATTTTAGTTCTCTCATATTGTTTTAATAGTTCTGAAATGTCTTAATTTTTAAATTTCAATATTTGTGGCGTGAATATCTTTCCAACCAACATTTTCAGCAAGTAGTAAATTACAAAAATCGATGATATTCAGCCAATTGCCGTCAACATCGTTTCCAAACGGTCCAGACGAATGATGTGGAAACGAATATGGCATAAAATTTTTTGTGATATGATGTTCGATCAGTCGATTTTTATATACATCACATACTGACCATCCTGTAACAAGTTTTAAACGTTTATACCCACCTTTGTTTACAATTGTTTCAAATACTTCCCAAGAATGTGATTCGGCTGAAATGTATGGTGGACGAATATTGTTAGTGAATAATGTCTTCAACAATGGAACCTCATAATGTTCAACGTCCATCTTTATGTAGTATGGTGTTCCGTGTCTGTTGATGATATCTAGTATCGACGCAGATGGTAGTTTAACTACATCAAACTCTGTGAGTTGGTCGGATAAGGGGGATGGAAATTGACTCAATACATGATTATGTTTATGTATGTAAAAGTTAACTTCACCCAAATCGGGATTGTCTGTGATGACACAACTCTCGACAACGACTTTACCGTTGTTTATTTCTTCTGCGAATCTTGATTTGATAACGTCTGACAAAAGTGGATTTGCTTCAACTGCCACAACTCTGTCGCACTTCATCAAGTAATATGGAATATCATCTCCATTATTCGATCCAATATCGTATATAACTTTTTTATTGCATGTGTCTTTACCATCATATTCAATTAACGTATGTTGATTGTCCATTTTTTTATAGCTCTTTATATTCAAATACATTACTAACGACTTTCATAATATTATAATCAGCCGCTGGACTTTCAAAGTTTGGTATAAAGAACCAATTGGGTTTTATAGTTTTTAATTTGTAGCAACGATCCCAGTATATTTCATACAATCCACAATGATTATCTTTAATACCTTTGGCTTTATCATTTGCTGCTGTATGTAGTTCAATTATGTCGCCTTCGTAAATTTCTTTGCCGTATATATCTTTTAAGCCAGTGAACCATTGAATGATTCTACCTTGTTTCTTAATCTCTTCATTCGGATATATAAGCAGAGATGATTTATCCCAACAATTATATTTTTCATCCCAGACTCTAAATTTTAATTCTCTCATATTTAAAAATCAAATGCATCTAATTTGCTTTCGTATTTAATAATAAAATCTTCTTTAAAATTTACAAAGTCTTTCCATAAATTTTTTGAAGCGCAGTAGTTCGTTTCTGAAATACCTCTTTTTTTATCAAAAATTGATTTTTTTTGCCACTTATGTTTGTTTTCTGGAGATGTATCTAAATAGATAATAGCTTTAGTTTTTTGACTTATGCAAAATGTATAAGCTGGTTTATTTTTTTTCTTTTCATACCCATGAATAGTATCTATAAATATATCAGGAAATGGAAACGACAAAACATCTAAAAAATTTAAATCTCTACTTTTACACTCACATAATATTTTATTTTTGCCAATAATTATATCCTCTTCATTTTCGCTGTATTCTCTCCGAGTGCTTTCAATATCTTTTCTGGACTTCATCCATTCTGGATATTGACTTTCATCGGCATTCAAATCAAAATCATAACAGAATTTAGCATGATTAACTACTATGCCACATTCAGAAATTTTTTGTTCTACAATTTTTTGATATTTTACACCTTTTAATAATTCAGAATAAAATAATTCATGATTGTCAAGCCATTTTTTTTTCATTAATGTTTAGATTTGATAAATAAATTCGCGGCTTATATTGTTATATGTCTATAGAGTTGTTGATAAATTCAAACCCCAAAACCAGACTTTGCTCTCTCGCTTACATCATGGCGGCTAGAATCGCATTCGTCAAGCGAAGATTGCAGAAAAATTCGCCTTGTCAAGCGGCGTTTTCCGGTGTAAGCAAATATATATGACAACCTTAGAACAACTCCTCGCAGATCAGGCAATTTTAATCCAAAAAATAATTGCAGAAGCTAAAAATGAAGCATTAAATGTTGCGGCCAAACCAAAATCTACAATTGAAAATAAACAATTAGATCTCTTTTCACACATCTCTTCTACTTTCGATAATTTAATTAAAGAAAAGAAAGAGAAAAACATAATGACACCATACGGCAATCCTTACAACTGGCCCCGAAATACTAACTGTTGGGCAAAAAGTATTGATCTAACTGGATATGCCGGTTGTGTTGTTCCGCTTGGAGGAGTTGGCGGCGGGACTCTTATAACTAAGAAACATGTATTATTAGCAAATCATGTGCCTTATTCAGCGTCACCATTTATGATTTTCTTTATTAACAATAATAACGTGTCATTTATCTATAACGTTGTTAAAACGAAAAGAGTTGCCGACACTGATATATTAATTGGCGAACTAGACAAAGAAGTTGATTCTTCATTAAAAGTTTGCAGCGTGTTGCCAGCTAATTATATTAAATACTTTAGTAAAGACACTAACTTTCCTTTGTTATATTCTGATCAAGAAAGAAAAGCTTTGATTGCAGAACATGGTTTAATTAATAATACTTTTGGATCAACGAATACATTATTAAATATACCAAAAGATCCTAATAAAGCGCAATATTTTGAACCAGTTATCGGCGGCGATAGTGGAAATCTTGTTTCTACTATTATCAATAATGAATTAATATTGATCGGCGGCTTGTATATGACATTTGGAAGTATGGCTGGCTTAGCAACAAGCGTTCCTAGCTATATAACTGAAGTAAATAACGCAATATCTTCATTAAGTAGCGGATATAAACTTAATGAAGTTGACTTGAGTGGATTTAAAATGTATTAAAAAAATACCACTAGAAGTAAGTCTTTTTAAAGAACGGGGCATGAAGCCCCTTGTTCTTCTAATGAGATAAATTATTTAAAGAACTAAAAAGTATGTTTGGAGCAAGAGCATTTCTACATATTCGGCGGCAGTTGCTAATAAATGTGACATTAGCAATTGCATCACAGATAGATATATTCACACTTATATCTGATCTATCACTAGATAAGTATCTCTCTGTTGCGAACTCAGTTATCTTTCAATAACGCTCCAAACAAAAATTATTGCCCATTTTTTTCACAGTGTAAAGTGACTAGAAACATTATCACTTGGGCGCACTGTATGTTTTTTTGCAGATCAGGTCGCTCAGTTGCTTGATATACCGGATTATTTCCAGTACCCCAAGCTACGTCTTAGTGACGACTGCCCTCATTGCCGCAAAATTGTATTGCGGCTTGGGTAATTACTCCCAAACCGCAACTTTTCCTCAGAGACCATCCGTAACAGATTTCCAAGTCCGTTATCATGGGTTCGCTTCTTGGTAGCCGGGTGAATCGTGTTGGAAAAATTTATAAAAGAACAAAATGGTAGGTGCAGATGGATTCGAACCATCGCTTGACAGATTTTAAGTCTGTTGACTCTTCCGCTGGTCTATGCACCCATTTTGGTGACCCCAATGGGCTTCGAACCCACAACCTATCCCTTATAAAGAGATTGCTCTGCTCTATTGAGCTACAGGGTCACTAAAAAATACATAATAGTCTCTGTGGATCTTACTGGACTTGAACCAGTAACCAACAAATTATGAGTTTGCTGCTCTAACCAATTGAGCTAAAGATCCATAGAAACTACTACATATTAAATTTTAAAAAGAACTTCTTGTTTTATGTAGTTACAAGAATAGGATTGAAACTAACCAGAATCAATAGACCAAAGATCCCGCTACAATACCTTATAATATCATTGCAAAAACAGTTTGCAACTAATTATAAAAAGAATGAGCGGGGAGGAGTTATTTCCTCAAAATACATCTAACACACATTAGAAGTAAGTGACATCACCGCTCAAAATTTTAAAGAACAAAAAAATGGTGCATCCGGTGGAAATCGAATCCACAGCCAACAGATTAACTTACCACTTCAGCTTTCGCTGACCGTTTCCGTTGTGGTCTGGACTTTATCATCATCATTACAGATGTCAAGCGTAAAGTCTCTGAGGATCCTATCTAGGTCTAAAAATTCATTTATATGATGAACTTTTGACTTTTGAAGATTCTTGCTTTCTTTATACCTGATAATAAAAACATTTTTATTTTCGCAAGCTAATTTAGCTGGAATAAAAAGCACTTTGTCTTGATCAGGAAGATAAACGCTAAACATATCAATGTCGCTAACTTTATAAGTATATCTATATCCATTAGGACCAGATTTTCTTAAAGCAAGTGTAGCAATTCCATTTTTTTCTTTAGCGTATTTAACTTGAATTTTTATTAACTTACTATTGTATTCGACTATCATGTCTATTTTAGAGTAGTCGCCAATTTCAGAAAAAACATTATATCCAAGCTTATGTATCTCTTTTAAAGTAGCAGAGAATCCAAGATTACCTTTCTGTTTGCTATGTGTTATCATATACTATATTATACACATAAACTGTCAGATTACTAATCTTTTAGTTTCCTGCGGATTGTCCAATCTTAAACATTTTTACTTTTTCAAGTAGCTTAAGCTCTAAGGAGTTTCCCGCATATGGCTCGATTCATTTCATATATTTCTATATGAACGCTCTTATTACCTAAGTCTGCTGCTCTACCGTTGAGCTACGGATGCATTAAATTTTAAAGAGCAAGTGCAACTTTTTTTTAACCCGCTGCACTCTCAACACCTCTACTATGACCGACGTTTTCCGAAAGTCAAGCCCAGCGCGAAAATTTTTCGAGATTCTCATCTTTTTTGATATCATAAATAAATGTCCGAAAAAAAAGAAAAAATCAAGCAACTGGCTTCTGAGGGCAAAAGTGGCAGAGAAATAGCAAAAGAACTTAAATGTTGCAGAAGTTTAGTCTCTTATCATTTAAATCCAGAGGGAAAAATCAAAAATTCCGAAAGAAAAAACAAAAATCGTTTGCGTTTTAAAAGTGAGTGCAGAAACAACTCAGGTGCAAAATGTCAATTTTGTGGGTATAATAAATGTCAAGCGGCTTTACATTTTCACCATGTAGACCCAACAACAAAAAAATTTGGAATCTCAGATGCAATTTCTAATGGATACCCCAAAGAAGAAATAGAAGCTGAAATAAAAAAATGCGTGTTAATCTGTGCAAATTGCCATGTAGAAATACACACTAATTCTTTATCATTCTGCCCCCAACAATGTTAGTCTTTTTAAAAGACTTAAAGCTATTATCGTCATTAAGGTCATGGCCTTTGACATAATACTTGTCTTCTTCAAGGATATCTATCTTGCGCCAATCTGTTTTGCCGTCATCTTTCTTGTACACAAATTCTACAACATTTGGAGTTCTTACTTCAACTGCAATAAGATCCTGTGAATAGTCTCGGTCTTCTGAGTTTTTGATAGCAACTGTTTTAATTGCAGAGTGAGCAAATATAATAAAATCAAGCATAACCTCGGCAGGATCGCGGTGTTTGGGCTTAAAAGTTTCTAGGAATTTTTTTAGAGCAGTTTTGCTTGGGACATAAACCTCCAAGATCGGAGAGTTGTAATAGTTTTCTGATAGAGTAATGAATTGAATGGATAGTTTCATGTTATTCTTCTGGTAAAAATTTTTCTACAATTAAAAACAAAGCCAAATTAACAACCACCCCAGCCAACATACCGTAAAATACGGATACAACTAGGCCAGCCGCAACAGTCAATAAAACGGCAATATTATATGTCTTCATAAAAATGGCAGGGGATAATGGAATCGAACCACTACGAAGAGCTTCAAAGGCTCCCGCACTACCATTATGCAAATCCCCAGTTGGAGCGAGTAGGTTGAATTGAACATCCATGTCGAATTTGGAAAAATCGCGCTTTACCATTAAGCTATACTCGCAATAACTTACTTTTTGTTCTCTTTCCTTCTCTTATCTTCTCCTCTTATTTTATGATCTGCAATCATTTTGTCTAATTTTTCATAAGCACTTTTTTTAGTAACGCAAGTAAATCCATCTGCTCCCCAACCATTCGAGCTTGGGTAATATTCGCTCGCTGGATATGATTGCCCGCCAATAGAATAGCCGTTATGGGACAATATTTTTACCACCTCATAGTGCTTCTTTTCGGGAGTATTATCATGGAACCTCTCATAAATAGCAAATTCTTCTTCTCTGTGTATTTGCTTAAATGAAAAGTTTTTAGAAGTGAATTCTTTTTCTATTTTTTTCATGACTGTTTTTGAGTGTAACGATTGATTGCTTCTTGACACCACTTTAATGGATTACCTGAAAAATTATTCCAACCAATATGACCTAATTTTATAGTTGGGTCAATTAAAACTTTTCCTCCGAGTTCCCGCCAGATCGAGCAAAATCCCCAATCTTCGCTCTCGTAAATTCCGTTATGGACCCCTGACCTAAAGAAGTTATAAAAAGTATCTAATTGACCATAGCCATCAATGTCATTTTTGTATTTTAACTCTGGCTTATTAGATGCTATTTTAGTAAAGACTTCTCTTTTTATCATCAAGAAGCCAGTAGGCAAATAAGTGGTCTCAATTAAACCGTCTTGATTGAAATGGACTTCTCCCCCGAATGGATAGTCAACAGCTTCTTCTCCAGCCAAGGCTCTGTCCCACATATAATACTTCTTTGGATAAACTCCTGCAACGACTTGTTTATTATGCCTAAGAAGTTTCACCACCGACTCTGGATCAAACTCTATGTCAGCATCAATAAACAACAAATGACTACAATCAGAATCAAGAAAATGAGCGGCAGCAGCGTTTCTTGCTCTCGGAATTAAACTCTCAAATACGATAGGATATAAACAATAACTAATGTCATTATCTCTCAAGTGATGAGTTAACCTAATAAGGCTAATCATAAATTCTGTATTTGCCATATGGTTATAGCAAATTATAGGGATAAAAATTCTTTCTTTCATTTGTGGTAATATTATTTATTTAACATTTTAAAGATAGCAAGATCTTTTGCTTTTAATTCTACATCCCAGAATACTTCTTTGTCATAATCAGGAGGACTATGTAAAGCGTAGTCAGCGTGTTTTCTTGTGCCATCAATACCCTCGCTGTAGTGGAATACAGGAGTTGTATTCCAAGTAGAGTGAGCCATGTCCATAGCTTCGCGCTCAGAAACATCATGATGGCAAAAGGAATGATGCAAGTTATCAAAAGTAACAGGAATGTTAGCTCTCTGATAATAAAACTTATGGAGATTCTTGACGCTCCAAGATCCTTCTCGGTTATCATTGACTTCTAAGACTAACCTATTCTTGACGTTATCTGGCAATTTGTCAAAGTTTTTTAAGAAAGAAGAGGACACGGTTTCTGGGTCGCCGTCTTGACGGCAGTGAATGTTCAATGGCGCATCGTAAGACTGAGGAAGGCCAATGAGATCAAACAACTCAGCGTGAGAAGAGAGGTCTCTAATGCTATTAGAAATGACTTCTTCTTTGGGGCTAGTTAAGCTAATGTATTCAGAAGGATGCGCTGAGATTTTTAATCCCGTCTCCTTGACGGCTTTAGCGATAGAAGACAAGGACTCAAAAATAAGCGAAGCATTAGGTAAATCTTGGAGCTTAAGATTGACATCTGGATGGTCAACGACTGGAGCCAAGGTCGAAGACAGCCTGTAGCTGCTGAAGCCGCTGGCCTTACAGTACCGTATGATTTTCTCGGTCACAAGAAAATTGTTGACAATCCGAGCGGAAAGGATCTCTAAGGCTTGCTTCCGTGGCAAGGCAGAAAACCTAGAAAAAGTCATCGTTTGGAATTTATGCCCCTCTTCTTGGAGGCGCAAGGAAATGCAGCAAAGTCCCAGTCGCATAGGTTGAGTATGACTCAATCCGAGTCAAAGTCAAGCGGCGCGTCGATATTGTGGGAAATTTTTTTCACGACGAAAATTTTTTCTTTTTCAGACTTATTTAATTCTTGACATTTATTTTTGGCCTCGCGCTGATCGTCGTAAAGACCAAGGTTGATGCAAACTATCGGGACTTTCGAGGTTTTTCCGTCAATTTGCAAAAATGCCATTCTCGCGATGCAAAAAGATTTCCTGAGAGAAGCTTTTCTCAACTTAATCATTAATTTACCTAAAGGCTTATTTTCTCCTATATCCACGCCAAAATCTTGCTTTACTAACTCTCTCTGAACCTCGGCTAAGTTATAGTACCCAGCATTAGACAAAACCTTATAAGACAAAGAAACAAAAACATGACCGGGCAATTCTTTATCTTCTAAACGAATTAAAAGACCAACTTCCTTGTGACTATTTAAAGCCCACTCTACGGCCCGAGTCGAAGCTTCAAAAATAGTGTCTTCAATAGAATTTAATTCTTCTATTTCTATTTTCTTCTTCCAATCTGCGCTGTAGGCTACATACTTTTTCACAAGTATAATTACACTATCTAAAATCTTCTAGCTTAGACTCTTTGCCTCGGTGCGGTTTGTTGGCTTTTTTCTTGCGTTTTAAATCTAGATTTTCGTAATCTCTTTTCTTTAAGGAGTTCTTTTTTGAAAATTTGTCTTGCTTCATGTTAATTTCCTTGATTTTCAGCTTTGTAATCTGTTATAGCTTCAAAGAAACTGCAAAATGCTAAATAATCATGAAAATCCGCTTCATTGAGATCCATTCCTTTCAAATCTACATTATCAAGATATTCAGAAATAATACTTGCGTAATAAGACGGAATAACTATATTCTTGCCATCAAAAATTAGATCGTCATTTTTGACAACAATATTCTGAGACTTTTCTTTGATGTACAAATCTTTCTGCATACTATTATTATAGCATTGCAGTAAATGATTTCAAAAAAAATAAACTAATCTCCTCGCTTAAAGCTCTCTAAAAGCTCTGTTACCGAAACAAGCATTTTATCAAGAGTAGCTACTCTATTAGAGTAAAGTAATTCTGTTTTTTGCTGTTCAGATATGATTAATTTTTCTAATTGCTTGATTTTTTTGTATGTTTCTGTGGGTTTGTTTCTTTCGAATTCAGATATGTTCATATTGAGAGAAGTAAAACTTCATTTCTTCTATAAATTTTTTGCTAGTAAATAAGTCTTTAATATAAATACCATGGCATGGCATTTCTCCACACCTTTTAAAATCTAACCGAACTTTAAAATTTGATTTGCTTAGATTGGAAATTATATCGGCGTAGATCTTATCTGATTTAAAATAATTGTAATAAAATACTATCTCAAATTTATTTGAATAGTCTATTAAATTAAGAGGTTGTAAATATTTTTTATCAAATTCTCCCACGGCTTTAGAAAGGTCAAAACAGCCTACCGCATTGTCTCTATATTTGTAAAGCACTTCTTCGGATATATCAACTTGACCATTTACTACGACTGCTCTTCTAAAGAATGGATTATTTGGCAAACAACTAAGTAAAGGTATTGCTCCAGAGCTATCTGCAAGCGCAAATACATTTTTATAAGATTTTTCGACAATTACGTCTGCAATAAATTTTTCTATTTCTGGTATTATAGAAATATACCAATTAAATTGATAGCTATCTTTTAGTATAAGAATATCATAATCAGTAAAATTTTCAACTAAAGTATGTTTTAGTAAAAAAAAATCATCGCAACCATGGGCGGCAAGGCTATTGAAATAAATTAAAAGATTTTGGCTGTCATAGCAATGAAGATAATGAGCGAAAGCCATATTTTTATTTTATTAAAAAGAATTTTTCAACAACATAAATGTTTGATTGCAGAAATCTAAGAACATTACCGATCTTGCGGAATATAAATCTTACAAAACGAGAATAAGGGCCTAAAATGTATCTATATTTACGAGTCTTTGTAAAATCATGCCATTCTTTAAGTTTTTTCTTAAATTCTTCATCTTTTATTTTTCTTGCAGAATTATCTTTTGCTTCGAATTCAGTAAGCTTAATTTCATCTACAATGCCATCTATGAAAATAACTTTATATTGCACAAAGTAATCGTATCCGCTTTCGCTTGAATCTTTGTAGTCATACATTTCCATAGTTAAAGTGTCATAAACAGGCTCTAACCATGTCCTAGTGACTTCGAAACGGCCAATCTTCTCGAATAATCCTTTAGCTTCTTTGTCTGGTTCGATGTAGTTGCCTTCTCTCTTGTAAACAGATAGCTGGCCGTTAGCGGCTATCTCATAAGTATCCAAACCGCAATCTAAATGCTTGGTTTGGAAGTCTTCGCTGCCAGCGTAGCCTTTCGGGTCGCTTGGCATTGGTAGTGGATATTTGCAGATAATAGTGTCGTACATTCCCATAAATTATTTTTCTTTCTTTTTTGTAGCCAAAGATTTTTTCTGGCCCCAGTTTATTTCATCAAAATTGCTCTTGTATTTTTTACTAAAACAATTTCTTGGTTTATCTCCTTTTCCCGCGCTCATAGTTTTTGTAATTCTTTTATAGCAAATTCAATATCTAGGGTTATTTGTCTTGGCTTTAGATCGGCTTCTTCCATTGTTCTATCATCCTCTCCAGTCCGCCATTTATTGAAAGCCAAAAGCCTTTCGGCAACAGCTTTGCTTGTCATTGGCGTAGCAGAAAATTGCTTTAATTTAGAGTCCTTGTTTATTGACATGGAGTTATCTATGGTATCTTATATGACGCTTTATCTCGTTGAAGGTTCTCTATCTGAGACTTTATGAATCTTTCGCTTTGACGGGGACTTCTCGTAAGAAGACCTATAAATGCCGCCTTCAGCTTGTTTCCAAGCTTGGAAGTCTGCAAAGAATTGCAAGGTCTGAGACATTTGTAAAGAAAAATCTGTAGAACGATAAATTACGCCATCAGAAGGCTTGTCGAAAGGCTGGTCGCACTTCAAGTTCTCAAACCAACGCATCCAACCATCGCTGCCGGGAGGATACTTTTTACTTAATTCAGAATCAAAAAGAGGACTCAAAGGAGATCCTTGAGGATACTCAGCGGTAGCATGGCAACTATAGCATGAACTCATTGCGTTGTCAAGGGGTCCATTTAGTCTGCCGTTCCAGCCTAGGTGAGTGGGAGGAAGCTCTTTAGTGTCTGGATTTATGATTGTTTCTTTAAGGTTGGTGTTAATTATAGTAACTGTAGGATGAGGATTTGATTGATTAATATTGTTGCTTGGATCTTGTCCCCACATTACGCCAACTGGAATTAAATTATTCCATTTATCAGAGTTATTAAGTTGACCATTGTATTGGAAATTACCAAGCACCCAACCAGAGGCGGAATTAGTATCTCTTACCATAACATCCATTTGAGTTAAAACTACTTGGATCTTTGATCTTGTCAAAGGAGCGTTATTAAAAACATAATTACCATAAGCATCCCACCAAATGCCGTTTGTTAAGAAAGGAACTTGAGACTCGGCGATGTCTTTAGGGAAAGAAGTAAACAAAAGCTTAAACAATACTGCTCCGTGTTTGAATCCTCCTGCCATCTTGGTGACATCAGGGTTTTCATGGTCTTCCCAAACTTGACCAATTGTATAGCCAGCTACATCATTATAAAATCCAACTGCCCAAGCACCAGCAGTGGCATAGCTTTGATTTGGAGCAAATTGATTTGTTCCTACTGGAGCTTCTCTTGTCAAACCATGATAGCCTTCTCTGCCGTTAGCAGAGTAATGTTGAAATGGCATGTGATACCAATTACGAGTTTTATTATTTTCAACTCTGAAATTAACTCCTGTATTACCTTCGTAGCAATAAGACCGGATAGAAAGAAGATACTTTCGCCAATCTTTCTTATAATCAATGCTATAAAACTCTGGCAATTTATTCTTCGGAAGAGTCTTCGGGTAATTTTGACTTAGCTTGAACACTTCGTTAATGTTTGTAATCTCATTAGCGGGAGCCATGTAGCCAAAGTCTGGAAACGGCTTTTGCTTCTTTGACGCAACAGAAAACGCTAAAGAAAACGAGGCGATAAAACAACTTAAAATTAAGAGATATTTTTTCATAAAAAAAGAGCAGCACGAACTGCACTGCTCTTTATTCTAGCCTCTCCTAATCTTAAAATCAAAAATTAATTTCTATTATAGGAATTTATGTAAGATTCAATATTTAATTTTCCAATTGGATTCATGCTGTGAACAATGTATGGGGGGTGTTTAATTCCACGTTCCATGCAGTAATTTACTAACCATTTAGCACAATCATATCCGGTTTTTTCATCGTAAGAATAAGGAATTTCATCAATTATATACATCGCCATCGCTAGATCATGATCGTAACAAACATACTTTGGAACTTCTCTTCTCAACGTGATCAAATCTACAAATTCCTTGTAGCTTCGTACAACGGAATAATGTTGATCGACTGGTATATTAACCCAAGTGACATCGGTTGGGACGCGAATATCATCAAGAAAAATATTATATTTAGTTATCATAGCTCAAATGCGGCGATTGTATGTTGGAAGGGGTTGCCTTCAATATTCTTTACCAGATTTAACATCTCAGCAGCAATCTCTCGGATTTCTTTCTGAGCATCAGGCTTGTTGCGAAGCTCAAGGAAATGATAAAAACTACGCCAATTAAACATAACGTCAGCTTGAATTTGAGAATTATAAGTCTTAAAGAACCGAGCTGACTCCTTTGCTCGCTTGCGCCCTAAAGCTGGTTCAAGATCTTTTACACACTGATGGTAAAGAGTATTACCAAGGTGAGTGTAATCTTCAAGTATTGTAGTCCATTTACTGTTTTGGACTCCTTCTTTATCAAAGCTAGATTCAATATCTCCCCAATCACTAGGAATCAAATACTTATCTTCTTTTATCTCTTTATACCTAGCAGATTCACCATTAATAGAAACGGCCACCCTATGTTTTAATTTATGAATGTGGGAAGCTATATCAGAATTGACTAAAAAGTGAAGACTGGATTTTTCAAATGGAGTATGATGTCCAGCATCCGCAAGCATTTTAAGAAGCTTTGGAATTCTCTGAATTTTATCTTCAGTCAAATCTCTGCTTGTTGATGTCCACGCCGAACACGCATGCACCTGATCATTTCCATAGTAGCCAAGTAACTCGACGCTATTCTGATGATTATTCATTTAATTTGTATTTATTTGTTTCTTTGTCGAAAATTATTATTCCCTTTTTTACTAACTCGTATGCTATTTCTTCTAATTGACAGTGCAAATTTCTATGCTCTGTAATGTTGCTGCAAAACGCTAAATTGTCAAGGCGATTATTGAGTTTGTCGCCATCTATGTGATGTATCTGCTCTCCATGATATCCTTGAGCAGTTTTAAGTTCTCTACCAAGAAATTTTTCATAAATTGCAACGTGGTCTCTTTTGTATTTTTGCCTTCCAGAGGCGTGGAACTCTCCTTCGACTTTAATCATTTTATAACCGTCACTAGAAATATATTCTCCTCCTCCCCATCTGCTGCTATTTTCTCTGCTAAATTGTGGTCTTTTTATTCCTTTTTGTGTGCCTATGGTTACGCAATTCTTGCAAAATGTAGTCTTCTTCCTTTTGAAACGCCATTCATCAGTTTCTTGAACTTGGTTGCACATCGAACATGTATATAATATTCTTTTCATCAAATGAATTTACACTCATACTCACGAAAGATGAAATGTTTAAGAGAAGATATCTTTATGTTTAAGAGTTTTTCTAATTTCTGCGTGAATTTTTTTGTTAATTTTACAATTACAACTATCCATTTCCAAATTACCGGGGCCAATTAATGCCCATTCCCAATTGCGGCAATAATGCCAGCCTATGCTTATCTCTTCAGGAGTTAACGAATCGTCACAAATTCTCTCTTCCATGGGTCATCCTTTGGTTTTTGGATTACGATAGTGTTAACGGTTTCGTTTTCTTTTGGGTCTAACCAGTGTATTTTAAAATCACCATTCTCATCTCCTGCCATTTCTAGCATTCGATCATTAACATGAAAAACGATACCTTCAACGTGGATTTTATTCCTAGGTGCGCTAGTTCCTAATCCAATGTTGCTTGATCCTCCAATGCCAAGATTGCCATGTTCATCAATTCTTAAAACTTCTCTACTGAGTGATAAATCTTTTGGCGGTTGAGGAGTCTCTTCTGCTTTGATTAGAGATGGCGCGGCAGAAGCAGCGACAAAGCCTCCGAATAGAGTCTTGAAAAAACCTTTGCGATTCATACTCATATTATATAGAGCTTCTTCTTGTTCAGCAAGTTTTTTAAGGGGTTTTCCAGTTAGAGTTAGTGCTATCAGAGCAATTAATAGTATAAGTTACATAAGGGCTAGGATTGCCCCAAGAATAAGGTATAGTATATAATTGATTATTGTAGCCCAAAACGCCTTTAAGTTGAGAATAGAGGTCTCTCGCTTCTTCCATTGATAAGAGGATTTCTTGATCTTTAATTTTGAGATTTATTGAAATTACAACAGATGGAGAATCCATATAAGCATTATAAAATGAATCTTTAATTTTTACAAACTTAATCGTGCAAACTTATGTATCTACTAGAAAGCTCATCGTGCAAAAGAATATTGATTGCGTCAAGAGCTTCATCTGCGGTTTTGAAGTCGTGGCCGTATTTACGATAGCTGCGTAATTTTTCTGAAAAATGACAAACAGCAGCAAACATATCCTGAGATTGATTTGCTCTCTTGTACTCAGTTGCTTCTTCGGGTAGATTGAATTCTAATGTTGCTTTCATATTTTTGTTAAGCTAATGTAAAACTTGCAACCAATTACCTAAAATGAATGTCTTATTGAATAACTATGAAATATCTATTATATACGATACTCTTAGGGTTCTCGCTGACATCCTCGGCTCAAGATGCACCCAAAACACCAAAAAGTCAAGAAAAAAAAGGCCCTCCCAAGGAATTTCTTGAAAAATACGACACGAACAAAGACGGAAAGTTAGATAAAGAGGAGAGATCTAAGGTTTCCCAAGAAGACAAGAAAAAGTTTGCGCCTCCTCGCAGAGGACCGAATGGGCCCCCTCCCCCTCACCGTCGCCCTCACAAAAAAGACTAATAAAAAACCCACAGATTTAACTCTGTGGGTTGCTTATTTATAACAATAATTATTAAGCAACAGTGCTTGGGTCGTTATCAGAAGCGGCCTGTAGGCGATCTGCCTGAGCATTGATCAAGTCTGCGGCGGCTTGGATAGCCTCCTCGGTAGGATGTGGGGTATTTAGCACCTTTACGGCTTCATCAGTGATTGAAGATAGACGGGTGATGGCTTCTTGTAGGTTAGTTAGTGACGACATAATATGATGTATTTGTTTTTGCAATGATGATTGTTTTTCTAGAATTTCTTTCATCTGTTCATTTTCACTCAAAAATATAGACTTAAGAGTTCTTAAAAAAATTTTCATCATCATTATATTATACACCATAAAGCCGATTATTAAGTTACAAAAAAGTTAAAATGCGCGAACCTATAGAAATTTAACCAAAAGAAACATAAGGAATTTTTATTTAAGTGTAATGGATTTTAATGAAAAGGCTTTTAATTTTGTTTATGGGTTTATTGCTGTCTGGTTGTTTTTCGACAATCAAGCCTGCAAAACAAATAGATGATAATCAAAAAGCCATAGCTAAAGAAGAGAAGAAAGTAGACGCTACTGTAGTAGAGATAGAAAAAAACGACAAGGGAAAAAAAATACAAACCTCTGCTCTAGCTCAAGGCATTCAATACTCTCTTAATCAAGTAACTAATCCGCCAATTCAAGTAGACACGGCAAAATCTTTAAATGAAAGAGTGGTTTCTATTGTTGGTTCTCCCCACATTGATGAAATAAACAGAATAAAAGCTACCGTAGATTTGCTTAATTCCGCAGTAGAAGAAGAGCGCAAGAAAGGGCAAGAGCTACTCCTTAAAAGGGACGAGCTAATTAATAAATTACAAAAAGAAAAAGTAGAGTTAAACGAGCAATACGATGATCAACTTTGGCAATTAACTGACAAAGCCAAAGAAGTCGCAAAAGAAGCAGATCAAAACAAAGCTGTACTAGATTCAATGAGCGGAATGTTCGGACTCAATGCTGTGTTTTGGGGATTAAAGAAGTTTGTTTTTAGCGCTTTAACTGCAATACTTATATTTACGGTAGTATTTGTTATTCTTAGGCTTCTTGCAACGGTTCATCCTGCTGCTGGCGCGGCATTTTCAATATTTAATATGTTAGGGTCTTCGGTTATTTCTGTTATCAAAATGCTAACTCCTAAAGCTTTTGAAATGTCTAATTTCGCAACAAAAGACAAAGTAGAAGAATTTAAATCTCCTCTTGTCAAAATTGTAGATGTTATTCAAGAACTCAAAGAAAAACAAAAAGAATCCCCAGACAGAGTTTATCCATTAAGCGAAATATTAAAACGTTTAGATAAAGAAATGGATAGCCATGAAAAAGATTTAATAGACGAAATATTAAAAGAACAAAAGTGGACAAAATAATATGACAAATACTCAAGAAACATCAATTGGAACTTCAGCTCAAGCTTCTACAGAAGTAGGCGGAGTTAATTTAAACGCAGAATCTAATGTTAACGCTGGAGCTTCAGCGCAAACAGAGGTCACAGATACAAATGTGTCTGCAAACGCAGAGGCTGGAGTTAGTGCGGGAGCGTCTGTCGGCGCAGATACAGAAATTGGTGGTGCGAATTTATCCGCAGAAGCTCACGCTACAGCAGAAGCTAAAGCTAATGCTGAGACTAGTGCTGGTTTTGATGGCGAAGACGCAAGAGTTGGAGGAAGTGCTGGTGTAGAAGTAAGAGCAGAGGTAGGGGCAAGCGCGAGCGTAGAAACTGGTGGAGTTACAACTACAGTACAAGGCGGGGCTTATGCAGAAGCTCACGCTGGAGTAGAGGCCAATGCTCAAATAGGAGAACACGGTGCTGCCGCAAATGCTGGAGCAGAGGTTGGGGTTGGGGTTGGAGTCCAAGGAGGAGCAACTGTAGGAAACGAAAACGCTTCAGCTACCGCTGGTGCAGGAGTTAGCGTTGGGTTGCAAGCTGGCGCTGAAGTTGGAGGCGGGGCCACTTACGAAGACCATAAAGTCACTATTGGAGCAGAAGGTGAAGTAAAACTATTAGCAGGAGTAGAACTCAATGCTAGCGTTACAGTAGACACAAAACCCGCAGAAGAGGCCGCTAAGAAAGCAGCCGAAGAATCAGAAAAACAAGCAAGAGAAGCCGCAGCAGCCGCTCAAAGATTAGCAGATGAACAGGCCAGACAAGCAAAGCAAGCAGCGGAAGCTGCTCAAAGAGCAGTAGAAGAGCAAGCGAGGCAAGCTCAAAACGCCGCTAACAAAGCCGCTGATGACGCTAGAAATGCAGCAAATCATGCAGGAAATTCAATTAAAAAATTCTTTAGATTTTAAGATTGATGCATGAATAACTTGGTTTTAAATATAAAGAAATATTTATTCTTCGCTCTTTTACCAACTGGCATTATAGTTATCCTTGCTCTATCTAGTCTTAAAGACATAGAGCAAGGTTATGCTAGATTTAGATTTGGAAGAGACATTACTTTATATTTGAGGAAGTCAACTGATCAATTAACTTATTTAGGAGCAGCTTATACTACAACATCTGATAAAAAATTCTTAGATCAATTCAATAGCCACTTAAAAGAGCGAGAAAAATACTTCAATGAAGAAATAGTCATTAACAAAATGCTAACTCAAGAAGAACTAAAGGAGTTCCGCAAAGGTCTTGATATAAGTAATGATTTAGCAAAAGACGTAGAGAACGCTGCGTTTGAAAAGATGGATAACAAAGCCTTCTTCGGAGACAAATACTTAGACTATAAGAAAAAGATATACGACAACATTAATTCTTTCAGGGGTTTGATCAACGACAGCTCTGAAAAGATTATTAAAGATGAGGCTAAATTATTAAATATATATCTCTATTGCTTGGCAGGAATAGTTTTAGCTCTAGTTTACTTAATTAAACAAGAAAATCCCACTTCTACAAAAAGCAAACCCATAAAAAAGAAGCCCATAAAAAAGAAAAAGCAATAAATATGGAGCAACTTCAAAAAATGGGCATCCAAATAGGGTTTTTGATAAGCGGAATGTTCGGTGCCATACTAATGGCAACTAAAAACGATAAAACAGATACAAAATCTGTAGTTCTTTCTCTCGTCGGAGGAATGTCTGCGGCGAATTTCTTAACTCCTGTTCTTGTGGATACCTTAAATATTGTTAATATAAAGCATCAAAATGGTGTGGCTTTTATCGCTGGTTTCTTAGGGTTAAAACTAGTTGAATTAGTAAGCGAAAAGCTCTTGGAAAAAGTTGGAAAACCAAATAAAATTCAAAAGAAAAAAACAATTAAAAAACGCGTCCCGAAGCGATAAAAAAAGTGTAAATACATGTACTTATGTCAGAAGAGTATCGCCAAAATAGTTACGACGCAGTGTTCTCTAGAATAGAGGCTAAATTGGATAAAATCTCCTCTGACGTAACAGAATTAAAGGACAATAATAAAGAAGTGCAGAAAAGAGTCGCTGCTTTGGAGTTTTTTAGATATTATTTGGCAGGAATTGTGGCAGCAGGAGGAGCGGTAGCAGGATACGTTTCATCTAAGATTATTAAAGGTTAATCAAATTTGCTTTTTATTTTAGGATTGGGGTTGAGAGATTCCATAATTTCTAATCTTGTCTTTTCAGAATAAGAAACCCAATCTCTGATCTGCTCCCAACCCCTCCCGCAGCCCTCGCAAACTCCGTCTTTTAATTTGCAATATCTAATACAAGGAGTAGATATTTTTTCCATAATTTTTATTACACTTATTAATCGCCTTTTTCTATTCTATAGCTGTCTTCATCAAAGTGTTGAGTACTAAATTCAAATAATTCAGTGTCTTCTAAGGCAATCATTTGATGAACTAAAAATGGAGGCACATGAAAATGATCTCCTCTGGTCAGCACAACTTCTGATAGATTGACATCATCTAATTTTCCATATCTAAGAATAATTTTTCCTGATTGTAGAAAAAACGTCTCGTCTTTTAGTTTATGCATATGAACTGAGCACTTTCGATCTTTAATAATATAGAGCAACTTACCGCAATACTTTTCATTATTAACGATCCATTTCTCAAAACCCCAACCTTTGGGAACAATGTGAAGCTTTTCTTGCATTATTTAGCCTTTCTTAATACTTTGTTATATTTTGTTACTTTGGTATTTAAGAGTTGATTATTTTCATTAAGTTTCGCATACTCATCATCAACCAAATGAATTAAATCGCCAACCAGAAAATCTTGGCCTTCTTTTAGCAATTTGTAGTTCTTCTCTTCTTTTGCAGAAATTTTTGTCATATTTATTGGTTTATTGTCTTGCATATCAAGACTTTTTTGAAGATTTGCTTTCTATGCTCTTAATTGTTCCATATTGATTAAAAACATAATCAAAGATCCAATCTTCAGATCGCTCACTCAGATTAAGTTCGGAAAGCAGATTGGCGTATAGTTCATTCTGCTCGATTTGCATTTTGCTTATTTTAGCGCGAGTCTCTTTGATTAGTTCGCGTTGTTCGGGTGTGAATTTCATGTCCAAAGGGCTTGAATTGCAACTATAATCGTGCAAAAAAACAACAATGTCAAGGTTTTCATGCTGATTTTTTCATTAAAATGTAAAGAAGTTAAAATTGTAAACAATATAATACCTACGGCAAAAGTCAACAATCTATTAGGCCAAATTAAACCATTAAAATGTTCGTTAATTAATTTAACAGCTCTAATAGATACTAATGTAGTTGGAACGCTTATCCATATCAGGTAGTATTGGTATTTATTAAACCATTCTGATATAAATTGTCCATGCAATTGATACCATCCAATTACATAAACTAGGCTAAGTAATAAAATTCCTAGAAACAATTTCATCATATCCAAAGAGTATCGTAATACTTAGCAAAAAGAATCAACCCGTTGTTTTTTCTATCGTTAAGCTCGTTGGCTTTTTCCATATATTGTTTCCAGCTTTCTTTCTCTTCTATGCTTTTTTCTGAATTAAAATCAAAATCTTTTCCCTTAAAAGAAAGGCTCTCTGGCAATTCACAAAACTTATCTCCATCAATAATATACTCAAAAGCAAAGATCATTTCGTCAAGAGCAGACTCCATTTGTTTCACGCCCTTTTCTTCAGCGGCTGTTTGCTCCTCACCTTCTAACAGATGAAAGTCGTCTGGCAAAAAACAACAAGGGATTCCAACTTTGCCCTTCTTCTTAAAATACTTAAGCCGAGGCAAGGCGAACAGGGCAATATTGTATCCTAAAGAATACACATCGTCGTCAGAAACTCCATAGCGGATCTTCTGGTATTTACATTTTGCCCACCATCTAATTGCTCTAGGCCAATTCTTCGCCCTCCAGCCCCATCTGAAAGGAACAAGATCGAGCAAGAAATCTACATATTTATTGTAGACATAGTCATCATTAGAGAACATATCGTTTAAAACTTTTTCGTTTTCTTCAGCTATCTTTCTTTGTCTAGCGATCTCCTCTGGAGATCTAAAATCAAATTGTAATTGTTTGCTCATAAATCTTTATAGTTTTTTATTTCAAATTTTCCATTTGTTATTGTCACCCATTCGCTTAAGTTGGTGTCAATGCAGTAGTTGCCTGTATTTCTCCATTCAGTAATTTTACCATTTTTACGGTAAGTATGACCAACTATTTGCTTTAATCCTTTAATAGGGGCAAATTCTCGATCAAAATCAAGCCAAACTAAACCCCCTTTCTTTTCTGGGCCTCCTCTAGCCCGCCCAGCGCCATAAAACCAGTGGGGTTGATTTGTTCTTATGTTTATGTTGGCACAATTCGCTTGATTGGCAAGGTATTCGTATATATCTTCGTTGTTTTTTATGGTAGGCGGCAAGAAATGACTGTTTAAACCCGCATGAGAGCAAAGATATTCGTCTACAAACAAAAACCAATGAAATTTATTTATAACATCCATCTTTTCGCTTCCCAAGGCTTCATTTATGAGATCGTGATTTTTACGCGTATACCCGCTGCATATTGTATGTCTATTATCAAAAAAATAATGCACATCATGATTGCCAAAAAGTGTTATATTATTAGGCTTCGTTAAGAAATCTTCTCTGAGTTCTATGGCTGTAGATTTGTAATCAGTATCAGAATTTAAAAAACGACTATCAAACCAATCTCCAAGGCATATATTAATATCTGCTTTTTCGTGGGCGATTATTTTGGTGAGTGCCTCTATGTTTTGATGAACATCTGAAAAAATTAGAATCTTTTTCTTTTCGCTAGATATTCTCATGAGAGATTATAAATAAAATAAACAAAAAGTCAAGCCTGAAGATAGGAAGAGATTGTTTCTTTAATTGATTGCTTAAAATCAGACGCTTTCCAGTTCGGAAAATCTAATTTAAAATCTAAATTATCAATAGCATACCTAAGATCGTGGCCTTTTCTATCTTCTGCAAATTTAAACCATCCAGGCAATAGTTCTTTATTTACGATATTTTTATATTCTTCGGCTAAGATATGAATCAAATCAAAATTTGAAATCTCATTATCTCCGCCGATCAGATATTGTTTGCCAGATTCGCCATTGAAAAGTATTTTCATTAACGCGCTCGCGTGGTCTTTAACAAAGATCCAGTCTCGTATATTTGAGCCATTTCCATATAATGGAATTGGAGTCCCAGCCTTAAAACTAGAAATACATTTTGGAATCATCTTTTCTTTGTTCTGTCTTGCGCCAAAATTGTTACTGCAATTTGTGATTATGGTAGGAAGATTATAGGTTTTATTAAAGCTTCTTACAATTAAATCGCTTGAAGCTTTGCTGGAAGCGTATGGGCTGTTTGGCCTATATGGGCTATCTACCGTGAAAGCGGATTCTTTGTAACCAAGGCTGCCAAACACCTCGTCAGTAGAAACGTGAATAAATTTCTTTAACTTGCCATATTTTACTGAATGCTTTAATAGATTATGAGTGCCATTTATATTAGTAAGAATAAAAGGGTCAGAATTATCAATAGAATTATCAACATGGCTTTCTGCCGCGAAGTGAATAATGTATTCTATCTCATTATTAACCAGCAAGTCAAAGACGCTCGAACTATTGATGTCTCCAACAATCAGATGATATCTTGGATCGCCGCTGAATGGCAAACTTCCGTTCGCCGCATAAGTTAATTTGTCAAGATTAATTAAAGTCTTGACCTGTTTATTCTTAAGGATCTCCTCAATGAAGTGGCTTCCAATGAAGCCGCAGCCGCCAGTGACTAAGATATTCATAGCGTCCAATTATTTAAGCAGTAATCTAATGATTCTTCAACAGATTTTATTTTAATCCCTGCATTTAATAGCTTAGCGTTGCTCATCACGCAATTAGACCGAGGAGTATTTGCATAATTTTTATATAGCTCTTCCTCGCTAATCAAATTGAAATCTCTGTTTTTAGCTATTGTATTTTTTAATTTGTCAACCAAAGCTCCTGTAGTTATTGCTCCAGTATTGACTACATTATAAATACCAAATGGCACATTTTTGACAATGCATTCGATGCAAGCGTTTACGAATTCTTCTTTATTAGAGATTGAATTTTCAGCTTGTAAAAGCTTGGGATATTTAAGCATTTTGCTAATGTAATTTCTTGGATTATCCTTCGCCTCGAAAGGAATCCTTAATCTCCAAATGTAATTCTTTTTGTATGAAAAGACGCTCGTTTCGGCTAAGGCTTTTGTGCCACTATAAAAACTGCAATTATTTTGTTTAAAAGAAAAATTTGGTTCATCTTCTTCAGTAAATCCTGAACCATCCACCCTCTTTCCGGTGTAAATACACCCACTAGACACATGGCCCAAAACTATGTCGTTTAATTGGCAAAAATGAACAAGCATTTGAGGCCATAAAACATTGCCGTAGAATGTTTCTTGTTTATTTAATTCACAAGCATCCACATTAGGTTTGCCGGTATATCCAGCGGCATTAATAACGTAGTTGATTTTATTAAATTTAAGAAGAGTTTGGAGTTGATCGAAAGATGTTTTTCTTGCTCCTTCCCAAGCTATGAATGCAATATTTCTTTTAGAAAGCTGATTCTTGAATTCGTTGCCTATGTATCCATTAGATCCAAATAGTAATATCATAACATTCTTTTAATAAATTCTTCAACAGGAATAAGGTTTAATAATTCTATTCTATTGCGAACAAAATAATTCCAATCTAAAGCAATCTCTAAAGGGTCTTTATCGTACAGCTTTTGACGCCCGCTTCTTAATATACAGCATCCGAAATCAGTATCAATTGTAACAATTTCAATATTTGGATTAAGGCAACGCAATTTAACAACGCTTTTCCAAACGTCTCCAGTCCATTCTACTTGGGCCCTTGGCACAATTTGAGTTTTGAAAGAAGAAGGAGAGACGTCGTGAAGCATTATGAAACCATTTGGGCTTAAATGCTTTAAAGAATTGAAAATGTCTTTATCTACTTGTTCGGTATGATGTAATCCATCTATAAAAATAAAATCGTATAAAATTTTTGAATTTTCAATCTTTCGAAAAAATTCATCAGACGTCATCTTGTGGTTTACAAGACCGCACCGGTGACTGTAAGAGGGGTCTACGCCGGGGTCTACGCCGTCTTTGTATTTTGCAGAAATTCTTTCTATAGAAAACCCATCTCCTACGCCTATTTCTAAATATTTTTCAAATTTATACTTGAAAAAGCATCTATTGATTATCTCAGTTCTGCACATAATAATTACTTATGTATTCTTTGTATTCGCTTTCAGGCATTTTATCAATAAGATTTCTTAACTGATCTTTATTTATAAATTTTCTTTTGTAAGCCTCTTCTTCTACACACGCTACCATTAAACCTTGGCGGCTTTGTACAGCTTGAATATAAGCAGAACTCTGGAAAAGAGACTCTGGCGTTCCAGCGTCTAACCAGACTGAGCCTTTCTTGAGTTTGTAAACTGTCATCTCGTTCTTTCTCAAGTATAGGTTGTTTAAATCTGTTATCTCTAGCTCTCCTCTTGCGGAAGGGGTTAGCGTCTTAGCGTACTCTGTTGCGTTTTCGTCGTAAAAATACAGCCCGGGAACTGCAAATTTGCTGGTTGGGAAAGAGGGTTTTTCTTGAATAGAAGTGGGCTTACCATGCGAATCAAAATCAACTACTCCATAAGCAGAAGGATTGCGCACTTCATATCCAAATATTGTGGCACCGTTTGCTGCGATTTGTATATCAGAAATACCGTGAAATATATTATCGCCAAGAATTAAACAAACTTTACTATTTTTAATAAACTCTTCTGATATTATGAGAGACTCCGCTATGCCTTTCGGCTTTTCCTGAATCTTATAAGATATAGACATCCCAAGCTGAGAGCCGTCGCCAAAAAGATTTCTGTACTTATCTACAAAATCAGAAGACGATATAATGCAAACATCTTTAACCCCAAAAGAAATTAAATTAGCCAATGGATAATAAATCATTGGTTTGTCATAAACAGGAATCAACTGCTTATTAACAGAAACAGTCATGGGGTACAATCTAGACCCTGTGCCGCCAGCTAAAATTATGCCTTTCACATTTGAATTATATTCCCGTCTTTGTCGCTGTACCAAATTTCTTTCAAATTAAATTGAGAAAGCACACTTTGGCAACCGTGGCATGGTTTGCTGATATTAAGTTTACCGTTTCTGTCTATTCTTAACACAAGCATTTTATAACTACGAAGATCTTCTTTGCTTGTCTTTAACAAGCAGTCAAGCTCGGCGTGTATCCCTACATAGCCTTCGTGGTAGGGGTGCCTCGATATCTCGGGATGAGTTCTTTTTTTATTTATACCTATTTTTTCTATTATTTTAGATTTAATTAAAAAAGCAAAATGACTGGTGGGAAGATCCCTGCTGGTCGGGCAAAAAGAATGAGCTATTTTTATAGCTTTTCCCAAAATCTTTCGATCCACAGCTATAAGATGCATGTGTTTCGCGAAAAGTCAAGTTTTTTTAATAACGAAAGGGTTTTTTTGAATTTTATGAATATAATTTATAATAACATTAAGAACATATAGCATGAATATTTTTGCTCACGCAACTTACGTTGGAAATAGCGGATACAACGCTCATTGCAAAAACTTTTTTAGAAATTTAAGTAAATATCATGATTTAAAAATCAGAAATTTTACCGTTGGGCCTGCTTGGCAAGGCACAAAAACAGGGAATTTCAATCCGCATGGTGAAGATGTGAATGATTTAGATAAAGAATTAATTATTTTGCAAACATTGCGCAATAATGATGGGAAAATGGAAGATTTTGAAATCTATGGTTATAAAAAAGGTTCTTTTAAACATGATCTAAACATAATTTTAGCAGAAACAAATCATTATTTCTTTTACCATAACTATGAGGGCCCGAAAATAGCTTATTTTGTTTGGGAAAGCACTAAATTATATGGAGGTTTTTTTCAAAAACTAAAAGAATTTGATCAAGTTTGGGTTCCTTCCTCATGGCAAGCTGACTGCCTTATAGCTCAGGGGATGAGCCCGGGCAAAGTAAAAATTGTGCCAGAAGGAGTAGACTCTAGCGTTTTTTATCCAGAAAAAATAAAACAAACTGATGAAAAATTTAAATTTGTTGTTTTAGGAAGATGGGATAAAAGAAAAAGCACCATGGAAATTATTAGAGCGTTCAAGAACGTGTTCGGTAATAACCCAAAAGTAGAGCTTCTTGTTTCTGTTGATGATTCTTATAATGTTGATAAGCTTGGGTCTACAGAAAATAGACTAAAAACGTTTGATCTAATAAGCGATAACATAAAAATATTAAATTTCCTGCCTGCGCAAGAGTATGTAAGAATTTTAAAATCTAGCCACGCATTCTTGTCTTGTTCTCGGTCCGAAGGTTGGAATTTGCCATTGATAGAGGCTATGGCTTGCGGATTGCCAAGTATACACTCTAATTGCAGCGGGCAATTAGAATTCGCTTCAGGAAAAGGCGTTCCTATAAAAATAAAAAAAGAAATAGAAGTAAAGAATTTCTACCCAGAAGGAACTGAGTGCCAAGGAAATTGGTACGAGCCAGATTTTAAGGATTTAGAGGACAAGATTCTAGAGGTTTACAATAATTACGAATTCTATAAAAATAAAGCTTTAGAAGAGTCTAAAGAAATAAGAAAAAAGTTTTCTTGGGATAACTCTATAAAAAAAGCAAATGTTTTTATTTCTGAGTTATTGGGCGTCGAGGCGACTAATAGCAAATCTGCTCAAACAGCGCAAAGAGTTGAGCAACTAGAAAAATTTAAAGCATTTTGTCCAGAAACATATTCAGAAATTTTCGATTGCAACACTTACGAGAATTATTGCAAGGTGGAAGATGGGGACGTTGTTTTAGATCTGGGGTGCTCAAGAGGGGTTTTCTATTTCAGAAATAAACATAAAAACATAAAATATTTTGGAGTTGACGCTAGTTCTGATGGAATTAAAGATTTTTACAGCTTCCTTGTTGATGAAGACGATCCGATAATAATAAACGCAATAATAAGAAAAGAAAAAGAAGTCTCCGCAGTAAAGCCTTTTTATTACAATACTGAAAGCAAGTTAGTAGCGCCATTATCTTTTAAAAATTTAATGAATTTGATGCCGCAAAAAATAAACTTTTTAAAATTCGACATAGAAGGAGGAGAGAAAGAAATATTTTCTGATGAAAATTATAGTATATTTAAAGAAAGGGTAGAAAAGTTTTCTGGAGAAATTCACCTACAATCAGCAGGGGCAAATATTTCTGAACAAGAAGCTCTTTTAATAATTAAAAAATTGCAAAATGACCCAGAAATTAATTGCAAAATTTTTAGCATTGATGGAAAAGCAATTGATTTTTGTTTTGATTCAAATCAGAACTATTATTTTCACATTATAATATCAGGTATAGTAAAAAAGAACAGTAGATTAGATTCTGCGGCATTCGAGCCTTGCAGCGTTTTAAACGAAGGGGCGTATGAGATAGTTAATGAATCGCCATGCCTTGGTGATATTGTAGCTTGGATGCCGATGGTAGACAAGTTTCAAAAAGAAAAAAAATCCTTAGTTAATTTTTATTCCCCTTATGGGGAATTATTTCAATCGGTTTATCCAAATATAAATTTTAACTATTACAATGCTCAGCCGAAAGACAAGGCTAGCGTTATTAGAATTGCCGCGTCTGATGTAGGTGGGAAAAAATGGAGTCAGTATAATTTGCAAGAACTCGCGGCTAGGCTTCTTGATATAAAATATGAACCAACAAGAGGAAAAGTCGCTACGCCTAATAGGCCAAAGAATAATTTTCAAAAAAAATACGTTTGCATAGCTACTCAATCGACGGCTCAGTTTAAGTATTGGAATAATCCAACTGGTTGGGAGAAAACCGTCGAGTATCTTAAATCTTTGGGATACGAAGTGGTTTGCATAGATAAACATTATTCTTTTGGGCATGGAAACCATATGAATACTATACCGAAAGGATGTGTAGACAAAACTGGCGATTTTAGCTTAACGGAAAGAATAAACGATCTTATGCATTGTGAGTTTTTTATTGGCTTAACGTCTGGCCTTTCTTGGCTTGCTTGGGCTTTAGGAAAAGAAGTGGTGTTTATATCTGGAATTTCTTTGCCTCACACAGATTTCCCGAATCCTTATAGGGTTACAAATACAAGCCCTGATTTATGCCATGGATGCGCTGACGGTGCGGATTTCGTGTTTGATCAAAGCGATTGGCTGTTTTGTCCAAAGAAAAAAGATTTTGAATGCACTAGAGAAATCTCTTTCGAAATGGTAAAAGAGAAAATAGATCTTTTAATAAACCACAAAGAAAACAAAATTGAATCTAAAAAAGAAAATGATGAATCGCCAATAAAAATAGACGCTGATTTTTCGAGTGGTGTAAAAATAAAAATTAATGATGGCAGATATAATAAATATGTTGTTCGTTTATATTACTTTTGGAAAGGCGACTGGCTGTTGTTTTTCCAAGATGATTGTGCGGCTTGTGGATTTGAATATGAAAATTGTATAAATTCTTTTGATTGGAAATGTATTGTTTATAAATACGAAAATAAAAAACTTGATTCAATTTATGAAAAAACACACAATCAAAACAAACTTTAATGAATAAAAAAGTAGCTTTAATTAGTTCTTTTTGCGACTCTGAAGAAAAATTAAACGTATTAAAAGAAAATATCAAAAAAATAAAATCTTTTTTAGATATTATTTTGATAAGCCCGATTAATTTGCCAAATGATATAGTCAAAGCTTGCGATTATGTTTTTTATACGAAAGACAATCCAGTTATAGAGTGGCCTTTAAAAACTCAGTTGTATTATTTTCAGCCTAATCGACAAGATAAAACAGTTCTTTACACGGTAAATAAAGATTATGGGTGGGCTGGTTTAAGCCAAGTAAAAAAATTAACAGAAATAGCGCTTACGTTTAGTTATGAATATTTCTATCATATGATATATGATTTAGAAATAGATGACAATGTAATCAATATTTTCAAGGGGCAAAAAGAAAATTGGATTGGTTCTTTCCGTAGGGCAGAAGTCAAAACCGAATCGTCTTTGCATTTAATGGTATTTAACGTGGAAAATGTAAAAAAATTAAAAAATTTAATAACTTTAGAGAGTTATTTGGACTTTTTAAATTTAAACTCTGACGCAGATGCCAGCACGGAGGCGTTTGTGGAGACTGTGAGGCGTGATTTGAAATCAGAAAAGTCTGATTTTTTCATAAAAGATAAAATACATATTACAAATATTGTTTTTAATCATTCTGAAGTAGATGATTTGCCTTTTTTTATAGAAAAAAACTCAAAAAATGAAGCCCCTGAAATTAGGATTTTTTTTTACGAAAATAAAAATATTCCAAATATAAAAATAATAATCAATGGTAAAATTAGTGAAGTAGATATATCTAAATCTTCAATTTTTTCAAGCGGTGTGAGTGTTTTTGAATTGGAATCGGCCTATATCTTATTGAGTGACAAAAAAATAGAAATTTTAAATTTAATAAAATCAATAAAATATTCTGAAATAAAAATAGAAGAAACTGCATAATATGAACAACAAAGTTGCTTTAATAAGTTCTTTTTGCGACAGCGAAAATAAAATTGCGATACTAAATGAAAACATTAAAAAATTAAAAGATAATAATTTAGATGTCATATTAATAAGCCCTTTGGTTTTACCTGAAGAAACGGTAAAGCTTTGCGATTATTTTTTTTATACAAAAGACAATGAAATTTTAAAATGGCCGTTAAATGTGCAAATATTTACTTGTTCGTATAGTTTCAGTAACGGGTTTGATTTAATTCACAAACATTATATGGGTGATTATGGTTGGACCGGATTGAATCACATTAAAAAGCTTACTGAAATAGCTTTAACATTTAATTACGATTATTTTTATAATTTAATTTATGATTTAAAAATTGACGACAATATCATAAAATTATTAAATAATCCAAAAGATAATTTATTCTGCCGATTCCAAAGATATGGGCGTGATTTTCTTTGTATTTCTTTACATTTTTTAGTTTGTAATAGAGAGAACGCAAAAAATTTGTCAAATTTTATAACAATTGAAAATTATTTAAATTTTTTAAATTCTAGCAAAATGCCGATAGGAAAAACAGCAGAAGGTTTTATTTCAGAATATAAAAAGCTATTAAAATATGAGATCGCAGATTTTATGGTAACAGATCAGATTGATTTAGATTTAGGAGCAGTATTATTTAATCATTCTAAAATAGATGATTTACGATTTTTTATAGAAAAAAACTCAGAAGATCTTTTTTCTGATATTAAAGTCTGCATTATCGAAAATCCCAAAAAAAAGAAAATTGAAATAATAATTAATGAGGAGTGTCAAGTCGTAGATACAGAAATGAAAATTTTTCCGCTTGGCGTGAAGTTTTTAGATATTGAATCTATTTTTATTAAAGCTGGAGAAGACGTAATGGATTTGATGCCTGTGTTGAAATCGCTAGGCTGTACTTATATGGAATTAAAATTAAGAGTTGAATAATATGAAAAAAATATTTATAGTTGGTGGAACTTCGGGCTTTGGGCTTTCATTGGCTAAAAAATTTGATTTAGACCATGAGGTAACTGTTTGCGGAAGGAAAAAGTATCCTCTATTTAATGGCGTAATCTGTGATATGCTTGATGTGTCGGAAAATTTATTCAAAGAACATGCTCCGGATATCATTATAAACAATGCTTTTGACAAGAAAGATTATAATAAATCTTATCAAGGGTCATTGAATGTTCTGAAATCTGCGTTCTCTTTCTTTAAATCAAAGAATAAAGGCGCAATAATAAATGTTAATTCTATCAGCGGAGTTTGCCCAGACCCTAAAGACCCCGATTACGCTGCCGCAAAGTACGCTTTAAGAGGTTATTCGGATTCTATTTCGGCGGAAGCTTTCCAAAAAAATATTAAAATCATAAATCTCTATCCTAGAGCTATGGCTACCGGAATGAATCTTGGAAGGCCAGACTTTAATGAATTAATGGATCCAGATGAGATTGCTGAATTTGTAGTAATGATGACAAAGAGTAAGTCTTTTTATATTAGCTCGATACAATTTGATAGAATAAATAAATAATTATAAAATGACTACAGATATAATAAAAAAATTAAAGCCAAATTCGATATACGAAATAATTCCTGAAGAATTTTTCTTTGAAAGAAGCCATGGGTACGACTATTTAGATTCCAAAATATATTATGAATATTATTATGCGATATCTAAGTTCTACCAGCCTTCTAGCATATTAGAAATAGGTGTTAGATTTGGATACAGCCTTGGGAGCATGATTAAAGGAAGCGATAAAATTGAATTTGTTAAAGGTATTGATTGCGAAGATCCATTTTATGGAGTTAATACGTTAAAAACAGCAGAAATCAATATAAAAAAATATATAAATCCAAATGTTAAATGTGAATTTTTAAATCAAGATTCTCATTCAATAAAAGAGTTGGACCAAAAGTATGATTTGATTCATATCGATGGAGACCACTCTTACGAAGGAAAAATTCAAGACCTTAATTTAGCATTGGATCATTGCAGGGTGCTTGTAGTCGATGATTATTTTTCTCTTTATCAAGTAACGAATGCGACTAACGATTGGATCATGGGGAATAGGCATAAAATAAAATCAATTTACATAGTATATTCGCTCAGAGGGGCTTTGGTGATTGAGTTTATATAAATTTTGTAAAAAAAAGAAATCAATGCATAAAATGAGATAGTGAAAGCTGCGATTTTAATAGAAAAAAATAAACCCCTTTACGTGGATAGTATTAGTTTGCCGAAAAAGCTATCTTTTGGGCAAGTTAGAGTAAGGCTTTTGACTAGTGGATTGTGCGGGGCGCAATTGCAAGAAATAGCGGGATTAAAAGGCAACGAAAAATTTATGCCACACTTGTTAGGCCATGAAGGGTGCGGGATAGTCGAAGATCTTGGCGAAGATGTTTCCAAAGTAAAAAAAGGAGACAAAGTGGTGATGCATTGGAGAAAAGGATCAGGAATTGAGGCTAATTTTGCTAAATACTCTTGGAACGAGAGAGAAATCTCTGGGGGAAAGGTCACAACTCTTGCCGAAGAAGTGGTAATTTCCGAAAATCGTGTTACCCCAGTAGACAAGGATATCGACAATGAATTCTGTTCTCTTCTCGGGTGTGGATTATCGACTGGTTTTAGCGTAATTAATAAAGACGCAAATATTAAATTTGGAGAAACGGTATTGGTTATCGGCTGCGGAGGAGTTGGTCTTAGCTGCGTTCAAGCGGCCAATCTTTCTTTAGCATCTTATGTGGCAGGAATAGATATCAGCGAATCGAAAAGAATGATGGTAGAAAATTTAGGAGCGGATTATTTTAGTGCTGTTAATGCGGAAAAGATCATAGAGTCTAAAGTAAAATTTGATTGCATTGTTGATACTACTGGATTGTTAAGCTTCGTTTCAAGATTTATTCCAATGTTGTCAGAGCAGGGAAGATGTATTCTGGTTTCTCAACCGAAACCGGGCTCTCAAATTACTATTTCTGATCCAATTAAATTTTTCTCAAGCAACGGCCAAACGATTAGATCTACTCAAGCTGGCAACTTTGATCCTGATATAGATATCCCAAGATACGTAAAACTTTATAAAAAAGGCAAAATAAATATAAAATCTTTAGTAACTGATCGTTACGATATCTTTAATATAAATGAAGCTATCGAAAAGTTAAAGACTGGAGAATCAGGAAGAATAATCATAAATTTTTAACATGAACTACGCCACAAAGCAGGATTTGATTGATTTCGAAAACTCAATCATTGATCTATATAAAGATTGCAAGTTGCCATTCTTATTTCATCTATCTGGAGGAAATGAGGATCAGCTAGTAGAAATATTTAAGGATATCAAAGATGGAGACTATGTCATCTCTAATCACAGAAACCACTACCACGCTCTTTTGGCAGGAATCCCGGCGGAAGAGCTGCGCCAAAAGATCGTAGACGGCAGGAGCATGTTTATTTACGATAGAAAGCGAAACTTTTTTACATCAGCTATCAT
>Ga0209086_10000558_pt1 | contig 32675 bp, 28 predicted proteins | sample M_130207_XF_Meta_FD_187312 | JGI IMG/M metagenome (GOLD analysis project Ga0209086, IMG submission 187312) | Freshwater microbial communities from Lake Montjoie, Canada to study carbon cycling - M_130207_XF_MetaG (SPAdes) (version 2) | ecosystem: Environmental > Aquatic > Freshwater > Lake... | reverse complement strand
GAAGCCATCCAAAAGTCATTGGCTGACAGCGACAAACGCATGACCAAGATTGAATACTTGCTGTATGCAGTCATGATTTGCGTGTTGTTTGGCCCAGGCGTTGCCGGCGAGTTTGTCAAAAAACTGTTGGGGCTGTAAATTGATCCTATATCTCTCCTCTTTGCCGCCAATGCCTGTGTTGCTGCTATCAAGCAGGGATGCAAGCTGTACAAGGACGCTAAAACGTCTTTTGTGGAGGTCAAGAAGACTGTCGATGAAATCGTTTCTGATGCAAAGCAGGTTCGCAGTTTTTGGCAAAAGTTGTTTGCAGCAGACCCAGAGCCGACCAAGCCTGTGGCGAAAAAGAAGGAGAAGTTCGTTGCCGTTGACGAAACTCAAGTCATGGCGGACATCGTTGGGCAGCTCACCAAGCTGTTTAAACTTGAAGAGCAGTTAGCAACGCACATCCGAGAGGAAGAAGAAAAGTCCAAAAACGTCTATGACCCCGCTGCCAACCTGATGGAATCTGCATTGCAGCGAGTCATGGCGCAGCAACAGATGGCGGCATTGATAGTAACGGTCAGGGAAACGATGGTGTATCAATCTCCGCCTGAGATGGGGGCGCTGTACAGCAAAGTGTTTGAGATGCGGGAAGTCATTGGTCAGGAGCAGGAACAGGCAAGGCTGAAACAAGAAGCGCAGCAGAGGTACAGGCTATGGCAACGGCGGGAAAAGCAAAGAAGCTTCCAAGCAAAGTCCGCGTACCTGATAGCGACTACTATATTCCTCCTGTATCTCTGGGCGTGGCTCCTCCTGCTGAATCGGTGGGAGAAGACATAATGGGCTGGATCGCTGCTTTGGTTTTGGTTGGGCTGATGCTGCCACTGCTTGGAATGTTGTACATGGACATCTTGACAGCCAAGAACGAAGTCAAGGCGCAGGTAGAGAAGGTAGAAAAGCTCAGACGTGAAATTGAACAAAAGAAACGTGAGGAAAAATAATGTTACCTATCATTGCATCACTACTTGGCACTCTCGCTGAAAACGGGTTGGGGCTGCTATCCAGCGCCATTCAAGCCAAAGGCAAGGAGGTCGTTGAGAACACGCTTGGCGTGAAGATTCCTGACAACCCAACCGCAGAAGACGTCGCCAAGCTGCGCCAGCTTCAGTTTGACCACGAAGAAAAACTCATTGAACTGGGCATTGAAAAAGCCAAGCTAGAGTTGGCTGAAATGGAAATGTTTGCCAAAGCTGCGCAGAGTGATGCGGATAACGTCACAGACCGCTGGCAAGCCGACATGAGCAGCGATAGCTGGTTGTCCAAGAATATCCGGCCTATGTCACTGATTGCCATCTTCTGCGGGTATTTCTTGTTTGCCATGATGTCGGCGTTTGGTTTAAATGCCAATGAATCCTATGTTTCCTTGCTTGGACAGTGGGGAATGCTTATCATGGGTGCATACTTCGGTGGCAGAACCATTGAAAAGCTGGCTGAACTGAAAGGTAAAAAATGAAGGCAAAACTAACTTTTTTTGTAACGCTGATGGTCAGCTTCACTTTGTGCGTTGTCATCATCAGCATGGTTGGCGTTTTAATGATGGGCTTGTTTGACGAAAAAGTGGACAACGCTGAAATCTTCAAACTGATTAGCCCGGCATTTCAAACCATTGTGGGCGGGTTTATTGGGTTGTTGGCTGGCGTGAAACTGTCCCATGATGAGGAAGAAAAATGAGCTTAAGCACCGAACAAGCCGCATTCTTGCTGGATGCTTGCAAACTCATCACCTATGCCACGGAGCAAGGTTTTGTGGTCACAGGCGGCGAACTTGCCCGCACACCTGAACAGCAAGCAATTTACTTCAAGACAGGTCGCTCCAAGACCATGAACTCTATCCATTTAAAAAGATGTGCTATTGACTTGAACTTTTTTCAAAACGGAAGTATAATCTGGGACAAGGCAACCATTGCCCCGTTAGGGGCTTATTGGGAGTCTTTGAACCTCAAGAATAGATGGGGTGGAAACTTCAAATCATTGGTAGATTGCCCGCATTTTGAAAGGAATGTGTGATGCCTCAGGCAATGACCTTTACGTCCCTAAAAGACGACGTTCGTAGTTACTTGGAACGTGGCGCTTCTGCCGCCACTGACCCACTTGTTTACGCACAGATTCCTAAACTCATCAACCTTGCTGAGCGCCGCATTGCTCGCGACTTAAAAGTTCAAGGTTTTCAAACTGTTGTCTCCTCCACCATGCAAGCCAATGTGGCGGTAATACCTAAACCCGACCGTTGGCGCGAAACAATTTCTATCAACATAGGTACCGGTGCAACCAACAATGTGCGGACGGAGGTGTTTGGCAGATCGTATGAATATTGCAGAGCGTATTGGCCTAATCAAACAGAAACAGAAACTCCTGTTTTTTACGCTGATTACGACTACAGGCACTGGCTCTTTGCGCCTACTCCTGACTTTGCATACCCAATGGAAATTGTGTACTACGAACTTCCTGCCCTACTTGATGACAGCACGCAGACTAATTGGCTCACAGAGTTTGCGCCTAACTTGCTGCTATACGGCACTCTACTTGAAGCTACACCTTATCTAAAGAATGATGAGCGTATTGCTACTTGGATGAATTTCTATCAAATGGCGGCGTCGTCTATGGGTCAAGAAGACGATAAGAAGATTATTGACCGCGGCAGCGCAAGACAAGAGGTATAACCATGACTGTTTACACCAACATTTTTGGCGGGAGTAACATTGCACCCGCTGACTTTTCTTACTCAGCTGTCACCCTAACTGACGCCATCACTTATTTTAGTTGGCCCGTTGAGGCGTCAACAGGTACCAATTTGCTTGCTGGTATCATGGATGTATCGGCAAGTTCTGCAAGCCGACAACTCTGGTTGCCCTCTGCCATGGAGGTGTCCACAGGCACAGCCATGCTGTTCAACAACACAGGTGCTTACGCCTACACCGTACATGATTCCACAGGCACGCAGTTGTTGAGTAGTGCAGTTGGCACCACATACCAATTGTATTTGACGGACAACTCAACACCTCAAGGCACATGGCGCGCATTTCAATATGGTGCTGCTGTTTCAACAGCCAACGCCTCCTCCCTTGCAGGCACAGGTATTGTGGCTCTTGGCTCTGTGCTGTCGCAGTCAATGCCGGTTATCAGTTTTTCAACCAACATTGCAATCACCACAGACGCACGTGCAGACACATATTTGTGGACAGGTGGTATTGGCACTATAACCTTGCCCCTTGCCTCAAGTGCTGCTGACAACTGGTTTGTTCAAATTAAAAATGCCGGCACCGGCACATTGACCATCACCCCTGTGGGTGCCAACACCATTGATCTTGCATCAACTCTGGTTTTACAACCTCTTGACTCTGCTATTATTCTTACCGACGGTACCAACTACTATTCATTGGGGTATGGGCAATCGGCGCTTTTTGCATTTGATTACATAACAATAAGTGTGGCAGGAGCAGGCAACTACACCTTGTCTGGCTCAGAGTTGAACCGTGTTGCTTACAACTTTACGGGTGTGTTAACGGGCAACAGAAATGTTGTTGTGCCTAATACCATTCAACAGTACTGGGTGACCAACAATGCAACAGGCGCCTTTACTCTTACTATTAAAACCGCGTCTTTGTCGGGGCAAACAGTTAACGCCGGTGCTTCATCCATTTTGTACTGCAACGGCTCACAAGTGGTGGATGCAGATACTGGAGGTATTACGTTGCCGCTGCCTATTGCGCAAGGCGGCACAGGTGCTGTAACTGCCCCCGCCGCTGTTGTCGCCCTTGGACTTAACCCAGTAGATGGTGGTAGCTTCTAATGGCAACTAGTCCTATTGTCATCAAATCCCTTGCAGGCATTAAGCGTGATGGCACGCGGTTTGAAGGTGATTATTACGTTGACGGTCAATGGGTGCGGTTTCAGCGCGGGTTGCCAAGAAAGATATTTGGGTATCAAAACGTAACTGACTACTTGGCTGAAGTTTGCAGGGGCTTGAAAACATTTACAGAAAATGGTACTACCTACGTACATATGGGAAGTGCTTCTTATGTGCAATTGGTCACATTGAATGAGGCGGCAAGTGCAAGTGGCGTGCAAGATAGGACACCTCTTACGCTTACTCAAAATGACAACAACCTTTGGCAGTTTGACGTTCTGTATGACTCAATCAGCTTGGTGCCAAGCAACAAAATTGTTGCTCAAGTAGCACCCAACGCCGGTTCTTTGTCCAACACCACAGATGCCCAAATTTTCTACGGTGATCTGCGTACCACAGACCGACTAACTCCACTTACACTGCCTGCAGGAGTAGACGGCTCAGGCGGGGTTTGCGTGTTACACCCATACCTGACTATTTTTGGAAAAGATGGCTCAATTGGTTGGTCAGTCCCAGGTAATCCTGCAGATTTAACTAGCACAGGGTCAGGAAACGCCCGTATCGCTGCACAAAAGCTGGTAAGAGGGTTACCCCTAAGGGGCGGCCCTGGAAATGCCCCAGCGGGCCTCTACTGGTCGTTGGATGCAGTGGTTAGAGCATCGTATGTAGGCAGCACACAGATATTTCAGTTTGACACTATCAGTTCAAACAGTTCTATTCTGTCCGCTGCTTCTGTCATTGAGCATGACGGTGTGTACTACTGGTGCGGTACTGACCGGTTTATTTTCTTCAATGGTGTTGTCCGCGACCTGCCCAACAACATGAACATCAACTGGTTCTTTGATGGCTTGAATCGCGAAGCAGCACAGCGGGTGTTTGCTTTTAAAGTGCCCCGGTTTGGCGAAATTTGGTGGTGCTACCCAAGAGGTTCTGCAACAGAATGTACGCATGCCGTTATTTACAACGTGCGTGAAAACATTTGGTATGATACAGAGTTGCCTAACGATGGGCGGTCAGCAGGGGAGTTTGCAACCACTTTTGGCGCACCCTTTTTAACGGGCGTCCTGCTCAACACCTCACGCATAGCACCTGGGCAAAGAACAACGCAAACAGGCGCTGTGCGCACCACACAAAGTGGTGACATTCGTATCACCTGGGCTGGCAATAGCTACAAGCTGTGGCGGCATGAGGTGGGGGTGAATGAGGTAGATATTAGTGAAATTAACGCAATCGAATCGTATTTTGAAACCGCTGACATGAGTGCCTTGGTTACACAAAACCATGAGAAATCATTGCGTTGCACCATGATTGAGCCAGACTTTGTGCAAGTGGGCAATATGTCTGTTGCCATTCACGGTCGGGCAAATGCAAGGTCGGTGGAAGTGGAAACAGAACCGCACGTGTTTCCAGACAGCGCCACAACACCGTATGAGCAAGTAGTGTTTTTCAAGGATATTAGGCGTGAAATGCGTTTCAGGTTCATGTCCAATACCATCAATGGCGACTATCAGATGGGGCAAGTAATTGCGCATTTGGAAGAGGCCGATGGCACAGTGCTTGGGGGTGTCACTTGATTACGTTGCCCGTTATAATCGAGTTACGAGATTGGGCAGATCAGTTGTCGTTGGACTTGGCTGAATACGCGCCTATTCCAAGGCTTGATGATGAGAGTAAGTGGCAGGAGTGGGGCGTTGCTTTTTGCGCCCTTTCTGGCATCAGTCAAAAGAATCCACCTAACCCGTTAGCTTTTGATGACTGGCGGGAATGGGCAAGTAGATTTGTGCAAGCAGTAGGATAAGGTGCAATAGTATGGAACTAGTAGACAGTAAACAAAAAATGCTGACAGTAGGTCAGATCCTTGAGATCGACTCTGCAAACGCAGCACAGCAAGTGCCTTTTCAAATTGTAAAAGCGGCGTATGCAAAGATGATGACCTACCCAGGCGCACATGCCTTGAAATACGGCAACACATCTTTTGTTGCAATGGTTTCTCAAAAAACACCAACTGCAGCAATTGTGTATACAGCAAATGCTGACACTGCACCTAATGTGCCTATCAACGCAATGCAACTTTTTGATGACTTGCAAAATGACGGTATTACAACTGTTCGCATGAAGCTGGATGAGCCTGAAACTATTGCTGCATTGCAACAACTTTCGCAAAAGTATAGCATTCAAATGCAGCAAGACCAGCAAAATTCGTACAACGCAACAATTACACTAGGCGCCCCACAAGCACCTGGATTGGCAATGGGAGCATAATATGAGTTTCTTTGGGTCTGTAATAAATACATTTGTACCAGGTGCTGGTGACAAGTTTGATAATGCTGTGAACGATGTGGGAAATTTTGTTAATGACAAAATTATTGAGCCTATAAAACAAGACCCGGTACGATTTATTGTCATTGCAGCAGCATACACATACGGGATACCGGGGCTAGAGTTTGCAGGGGCAGGGACGGCAACAGCTACAGGCATAGCTGCGGGCACTTACTCGTTGGCGCAGGGCAAAAGCTTTGATGCGGCTGTCAAAGACGGGCTTACAACAGCTGCGTTTACAGCTGCTGGTAATTATGTTAAAAAAGAATTTTTTGCCGGTACCCCAACATCACCTGGTGCTGTCCCACTTTATGACGCTAACGGGGTGCCTTATGACGCTAGCGGTCCTCCTGTATCACTTGACACTACTGTAGACGGTAGTGGGTCTACTAGTGGAGGGTTTGAGGTAGACGGGTCTGCTAGCAGTGCGCCAGTGGCAGGTGGCACAGAGCTCAGTGGCGCAGATTTGCCTCCTGCAAGTAACCCAGTTGGTCCACCAACACCTTCTGGGTTAGAGATGCAAAGTTTAGATACGCGTTTCCCAACACAGTCAACTGCTGCAGAAACAACAACACCTGCAATTAACAAAGCAAATGTGCAAATGAACACGGGGCAAGGCAGTATTTATGAGCCATATGTTCCAGAGCCTGATCCTGTGCTGGATCAAAAATTCGGCTTAAAGACAGAAAGCAACATGGACTCAGACTATAAGTCTGGGTCTGGAAAACAACCCGCAACAGGCGGTGACAAGAACTTTGCGCAGGACCCCGACTACCCCAACAACCCCAATATGCGGGTTAGGGTAGCAAATGAGCCTACTTTACCAGAAGTAGTGGACTACAGTAGAGTAGCGTCGCCTGATACCGGTGCGTTAAGCTTGTCAAATGTAGGAGATGCGGCGCTTGCTGCAGGTGAAAATGCATACAGTTGGTCAACAACTGGAAGCACCCCTTACTATCTGCTAGGAGGTGCAGCATTAATAGCTGCTGCAAGCAAAGACGACAAGAAAAAAGATGATCAGCCAACAAGCACTCCTGATACACAAATAGGTGATTCACGTTTTTACACCAGCTTACCGCAATTGGAAATGAAACGTGAGTACAACCCGTACACCGGGGATTACAGCACATACGCGCAGACAGAAGGCACCCATAAGTTTTTGTCTGACCCTGTTTATGAACCTATTGACTACACTGCAAAAGATGGGGGATTTGTGCGGATGGAAGATGGCGGGTATATGGGTGGCGGGGGCTTATCTCCACAACTTGGCGCACCTCAACCGCAAATGATGCCGCAACAACCTATGCCGCAAGGGCAACAGGCACCTATGCCTCAGCAATCGCCGCTTGCCGCACTTGGTGGAGCACAAGCAAACAGGGGCGCAATGCCACAACGGCCTACAGGTGCTTTGCAAAAAGTACCCATGCAACAGCAAAATCCCAATTACCGCTATTTTAATTACGGCGCCGTGCCGCCTTCAGTGCAACCTACCATGCAGCAATCACAGCCTTCTCAAAGATACGCGACAGGTGGGCTAGCAATGGCACATGGCGGCAATGTTGCAGATGGTAGAACAGACAACATCCACGCCATGCTTTCTCCCGGAGAATATGTAATGGACGCAGAAACAGTTGCCTTGCTTGGCAATGGCAATGGGGATGCAGGCGCTAAGCGCTTGGATCAGATGCGAGAAGCGGTTAGAAAACAAAAAGGTGGTGCGTTGTCAAGGGGCAAGATTTCCCCTGACGCCCAGTCACCCCTTACCTATCTTAGTGGGAGAATGGCATGAGCGTAGCAGACTTTCTATTTGAAGGCAAACCACCAGCGTCGGTAACAACCTACGGTGTTGCAGCCAAAGACACCCCCGCTTGGTACAGTGATTACACACAAGGGTTGGTGGCAAAGGCCAACGCCATTGCTGCCGCCCCTTACCAGACTTTTGGTGGCCCACGGGTTGCTGGGTTTGACCCGCAGCAGTTGCAGGCTTTTAACCAGACCCCAGAGCTTGCAGGTAGTTACAAACCGCAATTTACAGCTGCAGGTAACACTTTAGGCACTGTAGACGACGCCACTGGTATGGGCGCAGCGCAGCCCTATTTTTCACAGGCCGCGCAAACTGTCCCCCAAGGCATCAACGCCTATATGAACCCCTACACCAATCAAGTGGTGAACAGGATAGGCGATCTTGCGCAACGTCAATTGTCAGAAAACATCATTCCAACTATTCAAAGTCAGTTTATTGGCGGTGGTAGTTTTGGGGGTAGTAGGTCAGGGGAGGCGTTGGCAAGGGGTATGCGTGATTTGCAAGAATCCACACTTGCTCAACAGGCACAGGCCATGCAACAAGGGTATACACAGGCAGGTACACAGATGCAAGCAGATCAGACCCGGCTTGCTCAAATGGGACAAGCTGCTGGTAACTTGCAAGGCGCAGATCAAGCCCGTCTGCTTGACCTAGCCAAACAACAGGAAACTTTGGGTGGTCTGCAGCAACAAGCAGGTCTTACAGAGGCAGCAGCACTTGAATCTGTGGGTGGTCAGAAACAGGCGTTGGCACAGAGAAGCATGGATACTGCGTATCAAGACTTCCAGCAACAGCAAAACGACCCATACAACCGCATCGCTTTTATGAACGCAGCAGTTCGCGGGTTGGATTTGCCATCACGCACCACCACAGAATCAACAGGTCCAGCGGCTGCTTATCAGCCATCTGTTTTGTCGCAACTTGCCTCCACTGGTATGACCGTTGCAGGTTTAAAGAAAACCGGCATCATTTAAAGGGTAAAAAATGGCAAAAGAAGATGATGACCAAATTGAAACTGTTGATCAACTGGAAGCAGAGGATGCAAAAGATCAAGCACAACTTGATGCAGAAGGGTCCGATGACGCAATCGGTACCTCTACTGGTCTAGATTCCGGTAGCCCTTATTCTGCGCAGTTAAAGAGCCTGTTAACGCAGTATCAAGGGGCGTTGACCAAGCGGTCAACAGACCGCACAGCCATTCTTGCGGAAGCGCAGCGAAAGTTGTTGGCAAGGGCTGCGGACCCGATGGGTGAAGCAGCCATGTATTTCAAAATGGCAGGCGCCTTTGGTAAACCTACTCGCACTGGTTCTTTTGGTGAGACTATGGGCAATGTGGGTGAAGCCCTTGCTCCTGAAGTTGAAAAGATGCAGGCGCGAAAAGACGCCTTGTCTGACCTGCAGATGAAATACAAACAAATGGGGCTTGACCAAGATGTAAACGACTTGGGTGGTCAAATTGGTGTAATCACCAAGCTTTCTCAGTTGACGCAAGGCAAACAGGGTGAGTACCAGACGTTGATGCGGCAGTTGCAGGGGCTTGATCCTAAGTCGCCTACTTATACAACTGACAAAGCGATGCTGGAAAAAAGGATGAACAAGATGACTTGGACACCGGGAGATAAAAGCCCCACGTCCGAAGTTGACCGCCTGACTGCTACTATTGAAAGCAAAACCTCCACGCAGCTTGCCAAGACCAATGCGCAAAAACGCCTTGATAGATTGAACTACATCAAGCCAGAAGAAAAAGCAGATACCAATTTAACCCTTGAGCAGTGGGCCAACAAAGTATTGATGGATGTAGCAAAAACGCCCGGTTCGCACCCTAAAGCGGATGTGGACAGGGCAAACGCAATTATCAAAAAAGCCACCCACATTGCACCTAGCAAAGACAGCACAGGTGAGGCGAACAAAGCCGTTTCGCCTTTAGGCAAAGTAGCGCAGGATGAGGGGTTGACCCCAGGCACTCCTGCTTTTAACAAAAGGGTGCAAGACCTGCAAAAAGAACGGTCAGAGGTCAAACTTACTGCTGATGACAGGAAAGCGATTGATGAGGCAAAGGCAGGCATTAGTGCAGGTAAAACCTTGGTTCTTAACCTTAGCAAAGCGTTAAAAATTAACGAAAAAGCGTATGAAGGTTTTGCCGCAGGTGCGCGCCGTACTTTTGGCAGGAACATACCTTTAGTGGGTGAGTCAGAGGGTATAAAAGCGAGCACTGAGCTTGAAAACCTTGTGGGTCAAAACGCCTTGAGTCAATTGAAAATTACTTTTGGAGGTAACCCAACAGAGGGTGAACGCGGTATTTTGATGGACCTGCAAGGCTCCCTCAACATGAATGCATCAGAAAGGGCAATACTGTTCAAAAACGCCCAGGCTGCTGCTCTTAGGAAAATTAAGGAGCATGAGGAAACACTTAAAGAAAGAAGATCAGGCGCGATGCACAAAGCGCAGACAGAGGAGTTTGCAGAGGGTGGCTACGTCAAGATGGAGGATGGCGGTCACATGGAGTTGGACGATGAGCAGTTGTATCAAAAACTGACGGGCGCCAACGTCAACTACGGCTCACAAGGGCGGCAGGAATCTGCCATGCTAGGGGCAGGACGCAAAATGGGTCCTGGCTACGCATCAGTTGAAGGGCAAGTGAGCCACATGCCAGATGTAGACCCAAGAACTTTTAGCGCACTTTCTGCCCGTTACAGTCACCCAGTGGGGCAAGGTCGTGTGAGTTTGTCAGCAACACAGCCAACTGGGGCGCCTGTTCGCTTGGCTGATCTGCAAGCATCTTACCCTGTGGGACGCGGTTCTGTGGACGCTGGAGTATCAGCATCTCATTACCTGCCTACTCGTAAAAATCAAGTTGACGCCCGTTACCTTAATTTAAGTCACCCAGCAGGTTCCGGCACTTTTAACTTTGGCGTCACCCAACCAACGCAAGGACCAACACAATACAACGCCAACTACAAAATGAATTTTGCCAATGGTGGGGCTGTGCGGATGGAAAATGGAGGAGCACCGCCCACCTACACACCAACTGAGGAAGATGCGGATTATTCATTGGCTAACTTTGGGCGAGCGGTGGGACAGGGGGCTGGATTTTCTTTTGGTGATGAGGCAATTGCGCGTGTGCGTGCGCAGATGGAAAACAGGCCGTATGAGGACGTGTTGGCAGAAGAACGAGGCAAGTATGCAGCCTTTGCCAACAAACACCCCTACGCCGCTTTAGGCACGGAGTTAGTTAGCGGTCTTGCACCTTCTCTTGCCATGGAAATGATCCCAGGTGGTCAAGCACCCGCCGCTATTGGTCTAAGCATGACAGCGAGCCGAGGCAAGCGGTTGTACGACCTTGCAAAAACCTCAGGAAGTGCAGGCGCACAAGGATTCGTATCTGGCATGGGGGCGAGTGAGGGAGACATGGGTGATCGCCTGTCTGAAGGTGTCAAAACAGGTGCAACAACCGCTGTGGTAGCACCTACCCTTTCTAAAGTAATAACCAAGACGGGGCAAGGACTAAAAGCAGTCAAAAAAGCACTCCTCCCAAGTGCAACAGATGTCAGTGATGCCGCCATCAACAAAGTGCTCAACGCAATGAACCGTGATTCAGTTGGCATGCGTTCTCTCAAACGCACCATGGCGCGGGATGCGGCTTTGGGTGTCAAGTCAACCCTTGCTGATGTTACCCCGTCATTGACTAGCCTGGGTGAGGCGGTTGTGGCTAAACCAGGCGGTGGGCGAAAGATTTTGGGTGACCCAATGGAAAAACGCTTGGAAGCTGGGCGTCAAAACGTGGGTGACAAGGTCACAAAGGCTGTGGGTAACAATGTGAATTACGCAGATCAAGAAGGCAAAATGGTGAGCACTTTGAGGGGTAACGCAAATACTGCCTACAAAGATGCCTACGCTTTTGGCACAGTCAATGATCCACGAATTACACAGGTGTTGGAAGATCCTACCTTCAAAAAGGCCTACGATGAGGCACGGTCTATTGCTGAAAAAGAAAAGTTGGCAGCGCAGTTGAGGGGTGAAAACACTGACCAGTACGACCTCAAACGCCTCTACACTGTTGATGCAGACGGCACAGCCCGTGTGACTCAAATGCCAGATGTCCGCACTCTTGACTACATCAAACGCGGTATTGACTCAATTATTGATAAGGGTTTTGGCGGCACCAACCCATTGTCTAAAACTGAGGCCAATGCACTTAAAGATGTGAAGAAAGAGTTTGTAAAGGTCATTGATAGTGTGACCACAGACCCAGCGACAGGAGTTTCCAAGTATGCACAGGCACGAACCAAGTATGCAGGAGATAGTGAGGTGTTGGAGGCGTTAAGGTTTGGTAAGGATGAGTTTTTGAAGAAAGGCTTTATGCCAGATCAGGCAAAGGCAATGGTGAAAACCATGTCTGATGCTGAAAAGAACGCACTGCGGGCTGGTGTAGCACAAAGCATCCTCAACGACATTTTGACTCGCCCTCAACAAATCAATGCTGCTCAAATTGTCATTTCAGCCCCCGCCACTAAGGCCCGCTTGGCTGCCTTATTTGACAACCCCAACGACTACAAGTTGTTTGAGGCAGCGTTGGAGCGGGAGGCACAAGTGTTTCGCAACGCCCAAGACCTTGTGCGAAATAGCCGCACCGCACCCCGTGCTGCTGCTATGAAAGACTTAGATGAAAACTCCGCTGTTGACATTACAGGGCAAATGCTTGACCTAAGTGCCTCCAGTGGTCCTGGTTCTTTTCTTGCCAAGCTCTTTAAAATGTATCAACAAGGCCTGCCCATGAGTGAAAAGGTTGCCAACGAGGTGGCGCAAATACTGAAAACAGGCACCCCGCGGGAGGTGCAAAAAGTGACGGAACGGTTGGAGGGGCAGGTGCAGAAGCAATCCCAACAGGCGGCTAAAAGCGCTGTGCGCGAAAAGAAAATGACAAGTGCTATAAGTGTTTCTTCTGGCAAAGCACCCAAGTTGCCCACAAAAGAAGAACCCAGTGCTGAGGATCAACAGGCCGCGGATGATGCTACATTTGAAGAGCTGAAGAAAAAATACGCCACTGAGGAGCAGTAATGGCTGATATTTATGATGCAAACGGTGTATACGCCGGTGATGACGGTATGGGCGACAACACCCCTGCTCCTGCTCCTAAACTTCCTGTAAACCCAGAGGTTGCAAGGCTACTTGCTAGATATCCAGCACCCTCCTCTTCTCCAACTTTTGTTGACCGTGTTAAGAAAACAATGTCGCAAGCGCCAGAAGCGTTGCGAGATGTTGGTCGATTAGGTGTGAACTACACCCCACTTGCTGTTATTCCAATGTTGCAAGCCACTGGGGACACTGTTCTTAGCAATGTAAACAAGTTAGGTTCAGAGGCACTTTACAAAGCTGTAGGCGATCAGGAAAATGCTGCGCGTATTGCAAAAGAGAGGGAACAGCTACCGTCAATTGACGCTTTGATGCAAAAGTACTACGGTCCTTTGCAAACACAAACGCCCGGTGGGCAAGCAATTCAGCAAGGTGTCAATTCCCTTTTGTTTGATACCTTAAAACTGCCGCCTGTAATGTCAGGTCCTAGGGGTTCGGGGTTTGTAGCATCTGGGGAACGCCGTCCTGTGCTTACACCTAGTGACGCGATCGCTTTGCGTGGAGAAGCAAACCGGGTTGCTTCACAAGTGCGTGACATACCCACCGATTTTGCAAATGCACAGAGTGGTTTTAGACGTGTAGACCCAGTCACAAACAAACCAACATACGGTACCAAGTTGCAAACAGCGGCTGACTCATTTGCACAAACCATGGAACGGCGCAAGGCGCAGGGGTTGAACCCAATTCCAGGTGTGCCAGAGGTGCTTCAACCAGAAACGCAATTGTTTGCAGTCAAGCCAAGCGGTGGCAACTTTCCAACAACTTTGGGTGCAACCAAGCCAATAGAAGAACTTGCTGACAACTCCCCCATATACAGTCACCTAAATGCATCCGCTCCTGACCTCAACTACACCCCTGTCAATGACATTCCAGGGCTTGGCAAAACGCATTTTGTTGAATGGAAAATGAACATACTTGATAACAGTCAACGAGAGGCTTTTGATAGGTTTCTTAATACTGAATTAAAACAGGACGCAAAATTGTGGCAAGACTGGGTACAAAAATATCCGGCTATTTTGGAGCAACCGGGTTTTAAACTTCAAGATGACGGACCCACCTACACTCCTCAACAACTGTTAGAAGACCCAAATATATTGCCCCCCAACGGGATTGAGTTCTATCACTTGCCTAAAAATATTAAAAATGTTATTTATAACACTGCAAGCGATAATTTTACAAAGGAATGGAATGCAGAACACGCAGATTCACCTTTTGCACAAATTCCTGGTTCTTCCCTGGATGTTGGCAAAGTAATTGAGCCCTATTATGACTGGCTTACCAAAGGCCCCTACCTCAACTACATCACCAAACAAATGGGCACCGGCACCAAGAATGACCCGTTTGTCAAAGCAGCTGAGAAAGATGTGTTTGTGGGTGACCGTGATTTTGTAACAGATTCTAACTACTACAGCCGGGCACAAGACAGGGGTGAAGATCAGCGTCAGTACGCTATTAGTAATCATTCTGCTGACGCTTTGGCAAAGAATCCTGAAATCGGTACTCAAACAGCAACTACCCCACTGGGTCAAAAAGTTGAAAATATGAGTGACGCCTCTATCACCTCCGATCATTGGAATGATGATAGGGTTAAGACACAGGAACCTCCCTCATTGACTTTTGACACAAGAAGTCAACGGTGGGTGTCAAGGCGGGGAAATAACACAACGGATGTAGGTGCTCGTACATTTCAAAATGAAGCAGAGGCGCAAGAATGGCACAATGAGTTGTTAAAGGATGAAGGCTACACAGGTCCAGACTACCCCTACATGTCTAGGGTCCCAAATGACGTTCCAATTTACGACATAAATGACCGGTACATAGATAAGATGGGTTTGGAAAATGTGCGAAAAAATGTTTTTAGAAGCCTGATAAAAGGTGAAATTGCACCAGAAGACTTGAAAAAAGTTGATATGGTTGCAGCCATTAACTTGACGCACAAACAGCAGAAGGCAGAAGAAAAAGCAAAACAAAACAGCAAGAAAGCATACGGGGACTGGCGCTACAACCGTGTTCAAGAATACCCGGCTTCTGTTGTTTTTACAAAACCGGTAGGCATCACACCTGCCGGGTCAAGGATAGTGGAATTCAACAAAGCATTCATTGATGCTAACCCCGACATGTACATCAGGGATTTCTCAGTTCTCACCAAAGACTTGAATTTCTGCCTTGCCCGTGGCGGTCACGGTACTCCTGACTACCCCGGCCACTCCCCTTTGGTTGAACCGCACACTGGTCTTGTACCAAGGGGCAACGACACTACCTCCTCTGGCTACATAGATGAGGCAGCAGCGGGGCGAGAAATGTTCCCAGCTGTCTACGCCCCAGATGGCTCAGCGCAGGGGGCAATGCAGGTGCGTCTAACCGATCCTAACCCAAATGATTTACAGCAAGATGTAAAACGCTATCTTTTAGACAATGGCATGAATCAAATTGACGCCCTGCCCGTTGGTGTGCAAAGGTTTATACAGACGGGAAGACAGTGGCAAGCAGCTGTTGCTGAGATGCCTGAACTGCAGAAATTGATGGATGACAAGACTACCTACAAAGTAGATCAAATAAAGGGTGAAAATAACAGCAAAATAGATCCACGGTTTGAGGCACCTATTCGGGCATGGTTAAATAAAAATAAAGACAAATTGGACAGCCGGGTTAACGACATGCATAACCTTCCCAACACCCTTGACTTGTTGGAAAATCATCAGCGGGATGCAGTCAAATTTAACCCCCTGTTTGACCACAATGCAGTAGATGACTTGATGCAAGAGGTGGCAGAAGAGGCAAGGCGTGAGGCACAAATGGATTTGGTCACCTATTTAGACAATGCTGCTGACCCAAACCTTGTTCCACCTGGGGAAGATTTCCAAGACTGGATACATGAAGTGGTAGGGGACGCGGTTGGTAGCAATGATAAAAACGCTTTTATGGCTGCGCTTGACCCGGCAAAGCTGACCGATCAACTTTCAAAAGACGTAGACAAGGCGTGGAAAATTTATCGTAACCAATACAACGAGGCTTTAATGCAGGGGTTGGGCGGAACAAGGTTTATTGGGGAAGAAGATGTGCTTGATGCAGCCAATCAATACGGCATGCCCATGTCTACACTTGCACCACCTTTTAAAACAGATGCCGAACTTGGTCAAATGACAGCGCCAGAATTAAGCTCAGAAGTCAAGCGTGCTCAAGATGCCTACGACCGTGCTTACCAAATCAACAGTCGCCAAAAAGATGGTCATAAAGGTGTTTACAACACAAACGATTTTAGTAATTATGCAGACAAGGTAAAAGATGCTTTTACAGAGGCGAGGATTAAGAATTTTTCAATAGATGACGCTTCTAAAAAGTTACTGAATTATGCAAGTGGGCATGACGGCAACCCAGATGTTGATTCTTTGCAAAATGTCATTGATAGACTAACAAATGGCCATGAGGTAAATAGGCTCTACGAAATTTCAGGGCTAGACATACTGCCCAAAAAGAATTATGGGCAAGAACAACAATTTAACAAAGCCAAAGATCAGATGCTAGAAAAACTGCATGCTGCCCTGGCAGAGGAAAAATCACGCCTGTTAACTGCACCATCAGTTGTGGAAACGAAAAGAAGAGCAAAAAGTACACTTGACCAAATCCATGAGCACTTTGATAGGTTGCAAAACGCACCCCCGGGCACCCGGTTTTATGATTCACCTGAGTACAGAGACAACACCTCAATACAAGGAATCATTAACCGTTTTGAAAATGACCCAGTAGTCCGTGAGTTGCTTGCACCGCTTTCAAGAGAGGAGAGGCATTTGGTAAGTCATGCCTTTACTGCAGGTCGCGACGTTAAGGTTCCAGAGTTTGTAAATGTACCCATAACACAGGAGTTGGCGTATGATGCACCACAAGAAATTGTAGGTGAACCAGGGGAAAGACGCATAACCTCTAACTTTGTTGGAACCGAAACAGGCGGGGAACGAGCACAGCAATACTTGACCTCCATCTGGAACGACATTCGCAATTCTGACGAATACCGAAATGCTGCTACAGAAACAGACCGTTACCGTGCAGTAAAAGCCGGGGTAGCTAAAAACTTACTGGCATTAAATGAGGGGTTCAAAACACCTACTCAAATGGGGTTGACTCGAACCCGTTACCAGTATTTGCAAGACAAGTTGGGGGATGCTGAGTCCAACATGGAAAATGCCATTAGGGATGCAGGAACCAGAGAGATGTTGGGTCAAGACAACCCATACCCTGTTGAACCTCAAGACCTTCAGCAAAGTTTTGACGCCTTAACTACCAGACTTGAAAATGGGGAAATCGATGCTCGTCAGTTGCTTCACTACGCTGACTCCTTGCGCAATAACGGGGGCGTTCAAAACTTGCACCGTCAAATGGGGCAAGATGAAAACGACATGTTTAATTTGGCAAGGGAGCTTGAAGATTATGCAGAACGGTATGAGCGACAGGCAGGTGGCAATGAGCCGCCTGCTTTTGATCCTGTAGCAACAGCAGATGACTTGATGACTCAAGATGTGCATCCTGATGGTCGTTTGAACCTGACAGCAGTTCACGACACCATGTACGCTCTCCAAAACGGTGTTCTGGATTATCCTGCTTTCCGAGGTAATAATGGGATGAATGCAGATGAGCATTTGCAAGCGTCAAGGGATGTTCTTGGTTTGATGGCAAACAGGTTGCTACAACAAGGCTATCCCTTGCCTGATTTTATGGTACAGCCTCAGCTACCCGAACCGCTTCCTGCAGAAATCAATGTGGATGATTTGAACCTGTTTGAGCCAGATCCTGGGCACCCAGCCAATGTACCCGCAAGACAAGCCGCCACACCTGAACAACGTGATATTCTTGACCGGTTGCATGCCAACTACCTTCAACAACTGCAAAACCCAGAACAAGCAACTTTGTTCTTCAATGACTTTATGGCACAGTTTCCGCAGTTGCAGGGGCAAGAACGGGCGGTGATGAACATGATTGAAATCCGTGTTGCAGACCTGCAAGCACAGGCACAAGAACAACAACAGCAGAGGCAAAACCCAGAAGGTCGTGCAAGAGGTGGATTGGTTCGACCACTTATGAGAAATTCACAACTTGCCTCCCTTCATTACCAGTACGGTGGCTTTTTGCATTAAAATATCTGTTCTCCAGCGATATTATGCAGTTGCCAGGAGCCTCATAGCCCTGCCCTAACCGGTGGGGCTTTTTTTGCCTTCTTTACACGTACGTGAACCCTTAGGTCATTTTTTTTATTTTCATAAAAAAGTTGAAAATGCTAATATACTGATAGAACACACGTAGTCATTGACTTTTTACTAATATGGGTACTAATAAGTGCTAATAACAGCTAATATTTCGTAGTTATCCACAGAATGCTTTGTTGCAACGGTTTCAGTTTTGGAAAATGAAAAATACATTTGTTCCCTATCACGTACGTGTATGGCATAGGAAAAAACAATTGGACATTGCTGTTATTGGGCTATAATGGGTACTCAGAAAGCAACAGAAAGAGTTTTGAAATGCAGAGATTTAAAACCAAACCCTATGACCATCAGCTAGAGGCATTTAACCTGTCCTCTGAACTAGAATCATTTGCCTTGTTGATGGAACAAGGTACTGGCAAGACGAAAGTCATCATTGATACCGCGGCCCATTTGTTTGGGTTGGGCCGGATTGATGCTGTGCTTGTTGTTGCCCCCAACGGTGTTCACCGCAATTGGATTCACAATGAGTTGCCAGTGCACCACCCAGATTGGGCTCCCCACATCGCCACCTACTGGTCATCCATGCCAACGAAGGCAGAACGCAAGGCCCTTGAAAACCTGTCAGATCCCAAGTTTGTGGGTCTTCGTTGGTTATCCCTCAACGTTGAAGCGTTCTCTTCTGAAAAGGGGCGCAAAATGGCTGAGAACTGGCTTCGCACACACAAGGTTCTGTTTGTTGTTGACGAATCATCGCGAATCAAGACACCAATGGCACAAAGGACCAAGAATATTTTGAAACTTGCCAAGCTGGCGCCTTACAGAAGAATTATGACCGGCACCCCAGTGACGCAAGGTCCCACAGATGTTTTTGCCCAGTTTTCATTTCTTGATGAGAACATCCTGCAAACCAGTAGTTATTACGCTTTCAAGGCTGAGTATTCTGAGTTGTTGCCAGCCAACCATGGGCTCATGCGGCATATTGCTGCGCGAACTGGCTCCAAGTTTGTGCCACAGGTCATTGCAAAGGACAAGAGTGGTAGGCCCATTTGGCGGAACCTTGACAAGTTGCAAGCGTTGCTCGCCCCCCACTCTTACCGTAAGCGGAAAGTCGAGTGCTTGGACCTACCGCCCAAAATCTACCAACGCCTGTACCATGACCTGGAGCCGGTGCAGGAAAAGGCCTACAACTACATTAAGGATGAGTTGCGGATGAAGATGGAGAGTGGCGATGTGAAAGTGCTCACCAAGATGGAATCCATTTTGCGCCTACAACAAGTGGTAGGTGGGCATGACGGGGAAAGCAAGAGCTATTTTGAAACACCAGAAAAAAACCCACGCATCGCTGCCATGATGGAGGCGTTGGAAGATATACAGGGAGGGGTCATCATTTGGGCACGCTTTGTGGCAGAGATCAAAGCCATCAGCGCTGCCCTCAAAACCAAGTATGGGGATGATTCGGTGGTGCAGTATTTTGGAGAGGTCAAACAGCAAGATCGTGTAGATGCTGTGGACAGGTTTCAAGCAAGTGATGCCAGGTTCTTTGTAGGTCAGCCACATTCAGGTGGTATTGGGTTGACCCTCACTAAGGCGAAAACTGTTATTTACTACTCGAACGACTACTCTCTCGAGACTCGACTTCAAAGTGAAGATCGAGCGCACCGAATAGGGCAAGACGAAAGCGTAACCTACATTGACGTGGAAGCAGTCGGCACGATAGACAAAGCGATAGTAAAAGCACTAAGAGATAAACAAGATATTGCGTCATTGGTAACTGGGGATCCTAAACTGGAGTGGATATAAAGAAAATGTCAAAAGTATTTATCACACAAGAAAAGATGCGGAAAAATATTGCAGGCGATTTCGTTCAGCAATTTGATCTGACGCCTGCGTTGAAGTATGGGAAGATGGAGGTGTTGATTCCAGCAGGAAGAGCGCTCTTTGCACCTGTCCTGACCATTCGTACACTAAAAGAGAAGTTGGCAGATTTTTCTGATGATGACTATTTGCTCACAGTTGGTGACCCATCCGTCATCGCGGCTGCTGCCATGATTGCGGGGGAAAAGAACAATGGGCGGGTGAAGATCCTTAAATGGGATCGGATTGAGCATGACTACATTTCTATTCAACTTGATACATCGGGGAAAGCAGTATGAGTATTCCAAGCAACGACAGCATTAAACAGATCGCAGACCTTGCCCAACGGCAACTTGATTTGCTGCAAAAGATTGAACAGGTAGAGGCAGACCTCAAACTACTGAATGAGGACCTGCGGGTGGTGTCAGAAGTTGACCTGCCAACTGCTATGTTTGAGGCAGGCGTTAGTTCCTTTACCCTGGACAATGGGATGAAGGTGTCAACGAAAGAAGATGTCTATGCATCCATTCCAAAAGACAAAGAAAGTACAGCGTTTGCATGGCTCAATACCAACGGCTTTGGTGGTATCATCAAGCATGTGGTGTCAGCGTCGTTTGGTAAGGAGGAGGATGCAAGGGCGAAAGAATTGATAGCGGCAGCACAAAGCCTAGGCCTCAACCCAGAGGACAAACGGTCAGTGCATTCAGCAACCTTGAAGGCCTTTGTGAAAGAGCAGTTGGCGCAGGGAAAGAATATTCCATTGGAGCTTTTCGGGGCCTATCAGGTCACCAAGGCAACAGTGAAGTAAACCTCTTGAGCTGGGCGGAGGGTAAAAACTAGCCCGGTGTTTTTTAAGGAGCCAAAAATGGCGAAAAATGAAGTTGCAGTAAAGCAGGAAAACCTGCCAGCGCTTGCCTCAATGTATGAGCAAGATGTCGGTGCCGGATTTGAGAACGCAGACCGTGATTCTTATTCCATACCCTATATTGCTATTTTGCAATCGGGGTCACCGCAGGTGAAGAAATCAGATGGTGCCTATATTAAAGGGGCGGAGGAGGGCTTTTTGTTCAACTCCGTAAGTCAGGAGATTGTGGATGGGGCGACAGGCCTTTTGGTCATCCCCTGCTACTTCACCCGGCGCTTTATTGAATGGGTGCCTCGGGAGGCAGCAGGTGGTGGTGGGTTGGCGGGGGAACACCTGCCCTCTGACCCAACGGTCATCAATTGCCAGCGTGATGCAAAGAATCAACTGGTTTTGCCTAACGGCAACAATTTGGTTGATACCCGCACCCATTATGTGCTGGTTGTGGACAAGGCGACAGGTCTCTTCACCCCTGCCCTCATCAGTATGAGTAGCACCCAGGTGAAGAAGAGTCGTCAATGGATGACGCGCATGGAGAGTATCAAGTTTAAGAATGCTGCTGGTCAGCTCTTCACTCCTCCCATGTTTTCCCACATGTACCACCTGACCACTGTGCCAGAGCAGAACGATCAGGGTTCGTGGTATGGGTGGAAGATTGAGACTGCAGGGGCAGTTGAGGATGCGGCTTTGTACGGTGCCGCTAAGTCATTCCGTGATGCGGTAAAGAGTGGTGAGGCTAAGCCTGCCGCCCCTGTTGCTGCCACTGCGGATGATGTTCCGTTTTAACCCTTGTTGAGTTTCGGGGGGAAAGCAGATTCTGCGTGACTCTGAAGTGAAGCGCAAAGTAAGCAGTGTAGCGAGTACCCCCACCTGTTAGAAAGAAAGCATGAGACAAGTAGCAGAAAGATTTCAAGCCCTGTTTGAAGGGCTACACCGGGCACATGGTCAATACCGTATCAATGATGCATCGGTTGGAGATAAAAAGATTTCAGGCAGAGCGTTAACGGTGTTGGAGCCGTTGACCATAGACAAGTGGGAAGATCATTTGAATGGCAAGTTGGGTGTGGGTTCAATTCCTATTCGGGATGATGCTACTTGCTCTTGGGGTGCCATAGACATTGACACCTACCCCTTGGACATACCGGCGTTGGAAGCCAAGTTGAAAGACATGAATTTGCCATTGGTGCCTTGCCGTACCAAGTCAGGTGGGGCGCATTTGTATTTGTTTTTAAATACCCCAGTGTCTGCAGAAAAGGTGCGGAATTACTTGATGAAGTTTTCCTCTGTTCTTGGGCATCCAGGAGTGGAGATATTTCCAAAGCAGGTGAAACTAGCAAGTGAGCGAGATGTTGGCAACTGGATCAACATGCCGTATTTTAATGCTGACAAAACAGACCGCTACGCCATCATTGGTGGCAAGAAAGCTTCTGTACTCCAGTTCCTTAAAAGAGCGGAGCAGATCAAAACTGCGCTGACAGAGGAAAAACTAGCCAACCTTGCCATCAAAGAAACTGAATCATTTGCTGATGGGCCACCTTGCCTGCAAGCGCTCTCACTCAATAAAATACCTCAAGGGCAGAGGAATGAAGGCCTCTTTGCTCTGGGTGTCTACGCTAGGATGAAGTTTGGGGATGATTGGGAGACAGAGGTTACAGAGTACAACCGACTGTATGTTGACCCGCCTTTGCCCTTCAAAGAAGTTGGCATGGTCATCAAGTCACTCAATCGAAAGAACTACTTCTACCCCTGCACCAAAGCCCCTCTAACCGGTCTTTGCAACAAAGAATTGTGCAAACACAGGGAATACGGGATTGGACAGAACGATCTTGATGAGCCATCTATCAACATTGGCACTTTGGTTAAAATACTGTCTGACCCGCCCACTTGGATCATTGATGTTGACGGGGTCAGGTTGGAGTTGAATACTGATGACTTGTTGTCACAGGAAAAGTTCCGCAAGATCTGCATGGAAAAGATCAACAAGTTGCCCAACCGGATTAAACCGCACAGGTGGGAGAAGATGGTGAAGGAGAAGTTGGAGCATGTGGAGTTGATAGAGGCACCACCCGATGCATCAACAGAGGGAAGATTTATGCAGTTGGTAGAAACCTTCTGCACTGGACAAGCACAAGCAAGGCATCAAGATGAATTACTCGCAGGCAAACCCTGGACAAATGAAAAACGAACATACTTTAGATCAGTCGATCTTGCTCGATTTCTGGACCAACAACATTTCCGAGAACTTACCAACAAAGAGCAATGGGCAGCGCTTAGGCGAGCGGGTTCTTCCCATCACCAATTTAACATCAAAGGCAAGTGCGTGCAGTGCTGGTCAATAGATGAGTTTGCACAGCAGGATGAGGATTTTGCAGTGCCGCAGGTGGAGAGTGAGTTTTGAAGATTGGAATGGGCGAGCAGCGGTTGATCCTAGGAGCCCCTGGGTGTGGCAAGACCACAAGCCTTTTGAAGCTGCTGGAGCAGGAAATCGCCTTTGGATCGCCTGTTGGACGCATTGCCTTTGTCTCCTTCACTAGAAAAGCTGTACAAGAAGCCATTTCACGCACATGTCAACAGTTTGAGTATCAAAAGGCAGACCTGCACAACTTCAAAACCATCCACGCACTTTGCTACCGAGAATTGGCAGTAAAAAAGAACGAACTGGTTACCCCTGCCAACATGGTTGAGTTTTCCAAAGTCATGCGCATGCCATTCAGCGCCAACATGGATGATTCCACTGGCTTGGCTGCTGGCGCCACCCTTGGTGATGAGATGCTTTTCTATGCCTCACTTGCGCGGGTTAGGAGAGCGCCGTTGGAGGAGGTGTATCAGGAGCTTGCTCAACCTGCATTTACTTGGCACATGTTCAAACAAATTGCTGATGCCTACGACAGGTACAGGCAAGAGGCAGGGGTGTTGGACTTCACTGACATCTTGGAAAAATTTGTTGCTTACAGCTCACCTGTCAACTGCGACATCGCCTTCATTGATGAAGCACAAGATTTATCTACCCTGCAATGGGAGGTGTTGAAGGTTGCATTCGCCCATTGCCGCTGGGTGTACATAGCGGGGGATGATGACCAAGCCATTTACTCATGGTCAGGGGCAGACATCAAGACATTCCTTGCCCTTGAGGGTGAAAAAGAGGTGCTGGGTATTTCACACCGGATGCCAAGGAGCATTTTTGACCTGTCCCAACGCATCATCAAACAAGTAAGCCACAGGTATGAGAAGGCGGTGGTGCCAAGGAATGAGGAGGGCTCAATTGAATTCCACAATGACCCAGACAGCATACCCATTGACCCAAGCAAAGGCTCATGGTTAATTTTGGTGCGCAACACCTACGCCTTGTCCAACATTGAAAAGAATTTGCGCCTAATGGGCATCCCCTACATCAGGCGACACGGCTCATGGTCAGTCAATCAAACACACCTGCAAGCAATTAGGTGTTGGGAGAAGTTGCGGAAAGGGCACTATCAGGCAGGCATTGCTATCAAAAAAGTGTATGAGCAATTTCGTGTTGGACATGAGGTGAAAAGAGGCTTCAAATCCCTGAGCAAGATGGACGATAACACTACCTACACTATGCAGGAATTGATCGACAATTTCGGGTTGTTGACAAATGCCATTTGGCATGATGCGTTCAAGGCCATTTCATCAGACGACATTGAGTATTATCTGTCCATTCTCCGCATCTATGGATCGGAGGCATTTACAAGTAAACCGGAGGTGCATGTGAACACCATTCACGGGGTGAAGGGAGGGGAGGCGGAGAATGTGGTGTTGCATTTAGATCAGGCAAGAAAAACCAACCTGGAATACCTGGCAAATCCAGATGCAGAAAGACGCGTCATGTATGTGGGAGTTACCCGCGCACGGAGGTGCTTGCATATTGTCCAGCCCCAGACCAATAGGTTTTTTCAATTGCCAATGTAGAACCGATAAAAACAATTGTTGAAAATAATCAAAAAAGTTATTGATGTATATCTTTTTTGCCATACAATGGACAGCAATGACAAAGTAAATGTCAGAAACCAGAAAGGATAGAAAGATGTCACACGCAGTAAACAACACTTTGGAATTAGTAGATCGCCTGGGCCTCATTGAGGACCAAATTGAGCAATTGCGCGAACAGCAAGAAGACTTGAAAAACCAACTCAAGTTGTTGGGCGCAGGTACATATGTGGGTGACCTGTTCACTACTACTGTTAAGCACACAGCGGAGCGCAAGACAGTGGCATGGGCAAAAGTTGCCAAAGAGCTCAACGCTCCAGAAGAACTTGTCACCAAGTACACTACAGTGGCTAAAGACATCATGTCTGCAGAAACTAACCCCCGCGCAAATGTTCAAATCGTTTATTAATCTTTAAGGAAAATTATCATGGCACACGAAATTGACTTCACCACTGGCAAAGCAGCAATGGCATATGTTGGTGACACCCCCTGGCATGGCTTGGGTCAGAAAATGGAAGCTGGCAAGACAATTGACGAATGGAAGTATGCCGCTGGCATGAACTTCAGCCTGGAGAGCAAAGACGTTCTGTTTGAAACCAATGACGGCAACATCTTGACAGTGCCTGACCGCAAGGTGCTGGTCCGCTCTGACAACCAAAAGGCGCTGGGTGTGGTTTCACGCAACTACAAAGTTGTCCAGCCCGGTGAGGTGTTGGAGTTTTATCGTGACTTGACAGAGAGCGCTGGTTTTCAAATGGAAACCGCTGGTGTCCTGCGCGATGGTCGCAAATACTGGGCACTTGCCAATATGGGTCAAGAGGCGAAGGTGTTGGACGACACTATCAAAGGTTACTTGTTGTTGGGCACTGCCTGTGACGGTTCAATGTCAACTGTCGCCATGTTCACAAGCATCCGAGTAGTTTGCAATAACACTTTGACCTTTGCAGTTGAGGGCACAGGAGCGAACAAAGGCCAACGCATTGTTCGCATCAACCATAGAAGCAACTTCAACGAGACTAAGGTCAAGGCACAGTTGGGTCTGGCTGCTACTTCATGGGATTCATTCATCAAGTCAGTGGATGTGTGGAGCAAGACAAAGGTTGACAATGACCAGGCGCACAATTTTTTCAGCGCCGTTTCTACCTACACCAATGAGAAAGGTGATGAGGTGGTTAGCCCCAAGACAGTGGACGCTTTGTTTGACCTGTACCAAGGTCGTGGCATGGGTTCAGATTTGGAGGCAGCGCGCAAGACAGTTTGGGGCCTTATCAATGCTGTGACAGAACACGTGGATCATCACCGTGGTCGTACAGATGATGTTCGCATTGACCGTGCCTGGTTTGGTGATGGTCAGACAACCAAAGAGTTGGCAGTCAACCTTGCCAATCAGTTGGTAGCGGCGTAAGGAAAGGGCGGGGGTGATGAGGTATTATCTCTCCCGTCCACCTATCCGTGCTGGCAACGGCGATTCAAGGATAGTGTTGGACAAGATACAGGCAGCAAGTGTTTTGGGCATTGCTCACAAGGATTTGGTAAGATATGCGCAGGTTGGATTTGGAATGGAGGAGAAAGATATCAACCGGCACCTCTCAGTTTTATTAAGAAAAGGATTCATCCATGTTCGGGAAGAATAAGATTATGAAAAGGGAGATTAAAGACACCTTCTGGGTGCAAGAAATCTTCTACACCATTCAGGGAGAGGGACCATTGGCGGGAATGCCAGCGGTGTTTGTTCGCCTGGGTGGTTGCAACCTCCGGTGCCACTTCTGTGATACCGATTTTGAGAGCTCTACTACCTACATGACAGCGCAGGAAATTGCTGAGGCGTGCGCCGCCTACAAGTGCGATCTTGTGGTTATCACAGGTGGTGAGCCCTTCCGTCAAAACCTTCTTGACCTTTGCAATGTGTTGGTAGCAGCAAACAATGTGAAGATTCAGATTGAGACAGCGGGCACTTTGTGGCAAGATGGGATGGAGGATTTGGTGGAGGGGAAACTTGTGACCATTGTCTGTTCTCCCAAAACCGCCACTGTCCATTCTGGCTTTGTTCGTTACTGCTTTGACTGGAAGTACATTGTGCGAAAAGGTGAATGCAGTGAGGCAGATGGTATGCCCAACATGTCCACACAAGATTACAAAGAGTTGATGATCTACAGGGCAAGGAAAGGCACCATCTGGTTGCAACCCATGATGGAGTACCATGAAGACAGAACTGTTGACTGGGACAAGACGAAAGAGAACACCGAATACGCGGCTGCCCTTTGCATGACCCATGGGCACCGACTAACTTTACAACTTCACAAAATGATTGGACTACCGTGACTTTCAGATCTACAAAAACCTACGGGCATGAAATAGGACTCAGCGCTTGTTTCCGTCAATGGCGGGCAAAGAGTCATTGCAACAAACTGCATGGCTACGCTTTGTCCATTAAGTTTGAGTTTGAGGCAACAGAGTTGGATGAGAACCATTGGGTGGTTGACTTTGGTGGGTTGAAAAAGTTGCGTGCCAAGCTTGAAAATTACTTTGACCACCGGACATTGGTTGCTGATGATGATCCCAACATGGATTGGTTTATTGAGGCACAAAAGAGAGGCATCGCAGACTTGGTCATCATGGATGAGATTGGGTGCGAGAAGTTTGCAGAGTTTGCCTACGGCTTGGCCTGTGAATGGTTAAGGGAGGCGGAGTATGCGGATTCGTACAAACCACGTTGCCGGGTGGTGAGTGCAGAGGTGAGAGAACACGGTGCGAATTCAGCAATTTACTTAGGAAAAGGAAACTAAAGATGTTGAAACAAAAAGCGATGGTCATCTTGTCTGGCGGACAAGATTCGACAACCTGCTTATTCCTTGCAAAGCAAAATTACAAGGAAGTGCATGCTGTCACCTTTGACTACAACCAACGCCACAGCTTGGAGATAGAGGCAGCACGAAAGGTTGCCCGAATCGCTGGCTGTGCATCCCATGAGGTAGTGGAACTCGGTCCCATCCTCAAAGGGCGTTCACCACTGACCGATTCTTCTCAACTTTTGGAGCAATATGATGACTACGAAACCATGGACAAAATTATTGGCAACCGGGTGGAACTCACCTTCGTACCGATGCGAAATACACTCTTCTTTACCGTTGCTGCCAATCGCGCTATTGTTGCTGATTGCTTCACCCTTGTTACTGGCATATGCCAAGCTGACAACGCGAACTACCCCGATTGCACTAACGATTTTAGATTTTCGTACGAGCAAATGGCTAACGAGTCCTTGGGCATTAGCCACCTGCACATTATCGCCCCGTTGATTGGCAGCACAAAGGCGGAGAGCATCAGGGTGATGAAGGAGGCAGGGGGCTACGCTGCCCTTGCCTACACCCACACATCTTATGACGGCAAGTACCCACCAACGGACATGAACCATGCCAATGTGTTGAGGGCAAAGGGGTTTGAGGAAGCACAGTTGCCTGACCCCTTGGTCATCCGCGCTTGGATGGATGGGTTGATGCAGTTGCCAGGCACCAACAACTATTTGCAGAACGAGGACTTCTACAACTTGTTGATAGATGAGATCAAGGAGTTGCGTCATGCCTGATAAGTTAACTGTTGTTGCCGACCTGTTGAAGACAGTCATTGGTGAGGACCCAGAGAGGGGTGGTTTGATTGACACTCCTATCCGTGTTGTTAAAGCTTGGCAGCATTGGGCGGGTGGGTACAAGGAGGACCCAGCGGAGATTCTCAAAACTTTTAATGACGGAGCGGAGGATTACAACCAGATCATCCTGGTCAAAGATATCCCTGTCTACAGTCATTGTGAGCACCACCTAGCACCATTCTTTGGTGTTGCCCATGTCGCCTACATCCCTGATGGCAAGATTGTGGGACTCTCCAAACTATCGCGTGTAGTGGATGTGTTTGCTAGACGCCTACAGGTGCAGGAGCGCCTTACGAGTCAAGTGGCAAATGCTATTCAAGATGCACTCCAACCCAAAGCGGTTGGGGTCATCATTGAGTGCCGCCACATGTGCATGGAATCTCGCGGCATCCAACGTCAGGGTGCCTCCACTGTAACCTCAGCAATGAAAGGGCTCTTCGAATGGGACAGATCCGCCAAAGAAGAATTGTTAGACCTGGTTCGTCGATGAATCGCATCCGTTGGTTTTTAGCCCACGGACCCCACGGCTGGCTAACCACTCAAGACATAGCAGCAAAACTGCAATTGTCACCAGATCTTGTGTCCAAGTCACTTTGGGCACTGGGTGAGAAAGGATATGTCAAAAAATACAAAGCAAGCAAAAGCTGTTTGTGGATTTGGCATAAAGAGGAGGTGCAGGCGCAACCTGGACCTATTGATATTCCACTTTTTAAGGACTTTGAACCCATGGCAACACACAGTGCAATTCAGCTCTCAAAAGCTGACCATCTGCAATCTTTGGGTAAGGACACAGGGTACAAGTATGAAGGCGCTGATGCCTCTTTGCTTGAACGCTTCCCCAACCCAATGAAACTTACCGTCTCCCGTGCAGGCGCACATGCAGAGACAAGTATCAAAATTGTTTCGCCTGAATTCACATCGCTCTGTCCCCTCACTGGGCAACCCGATTTTGCAACCATTGTGGTGGAATATAAGCCACGTGAATGGTGTGTGGAGTCCAAGGCATGGAAATTGTACTTAGGTTCGTTTCGTCAGACAGGTGAATTCCATGAGGCCTGTGTGACTCACATTGCACAGGCGCTGGTTGATTTGTTGCAACCAGAGTATTTGAGGGTTGAGGGGCAGTTTACACCACGGGGTGGCATTCCCTTCTGGCCTACCTTTGAATACTGGCACAATGCGGAGTAAGTAAAAGATGTCCAAGGTCAAACTTTTCTTCTCCGGCACCACCGGTGGCTCAGATGAGATGAAGCAACGTCTTGCAAGGGCGTTCACCCATCGCCTCTGCTCCTGCCATGATGCTTATGTGAAGGAGGCGAAGATTTGGGCAGACCTGTGCAAGATAGACGGCGCTGCTATTCAAGAAATGATGTTGGATAGTGGCGCCTTCACCGCTTGGTCAAAGGGTAAGAAGGTGGATTTGAAGCACTTGATTACGGTGTACAAGAACATCATGTCTCTCATCCCTAGCCATGTGCAGGTGTGGCTCATCAACTTGGATGTGATCCCGGGGTCTCCCGGGGTGACTGCGGGGCCAGAGGAAATAGCACAAGCAATCAAGACGTCAGATGAGAACTTCAAAATATTGAAGGAAGAGTTTGGGGATATTGTGCTGCCGGTGTTCCATCAGAATGAGGCAGAGGAGCGGATGTTTGAGGTAGCAGAAATGGCTGACTACATCTGCGTCTCACCCAGGAACGATTTGCCTGAATGGACACGTGTCAATTGGTCTAACTATGTACACCGTAAGTTGCCTGGCAAGAAGTGTCACGGCTTGGCAGCCACTGGTGGCACTATGTTGAAACAAGTGCCGTGGTATTCAGTAGATTCTGCCACTTGGCTCTACACTGCTGTGATGGGTCGGGTGAACTTTAACGACAACGGACGCCTGACTGCTATTGCAACCTCCGACCAAAGCCCAGACAGACACAACGCTGGAATGCACATCTGCAACATGCCACCAGGCACAGCACAAGCAATCATTGACAGAGCAGCAGGTTACGGTTTGACTCTTGAACAAATCGTGACTGATCAAAACGCACGACGATTGATGTCGGGGCTTGAGTTTGTGTCTTGGCACAACTCTTTACCAGAGCCTAACCACATGTTCCAAGATTCACTTTTTGAGTTATAACAGATGCTAGAAACAATCAAGTTGGTAGCGGGGACGGTGGCAGACAAGACCTTGGTGCCTGCCTTCAGCCACATCCACATCTACGATGGGCACATTCAGGGCAATGATGGTCGGTGTACTGCCATTGATGCTTTTTGTGAGAAGTTAAAAGATGTCAATGCAACTGTGCCTGCCTCCCGCTTCCTGCGTGCAGTCAATGCTTGTGATGGGGAACCGGTGATTACAGAGAAGAATGGCAAATTGACCATCAAAAGAGCTGGCTTTAAAGCTGTCTTGCCCCTCATGGCAAACGCTGACTACCCAAAGGTTAAAGGTCCACCAGAGGGAGTTGAGCCAACTCCTGTGGCACCTGGGTTCATTAAGGCACTTAAACGGATAGCGCCATTTATTTCAGAGGATGCTAGTAGGCCTTGGTCTTGCTCCATTTTGGTAGACAAGACGCATATGTATGCAACCAACAACGTGGTTGTGGTGTCGGTGCCTTTTGTGTCCCCTTACACCTTCTCCCTCCCCGCTGCCTCTGTTGATGAATTAATGCGTATCAACCGGGATCCCGGGCACATAGTACAGAGTGGGCAAAGCATTTATTTTCTCTACGACACCTTTTGGTGCCGGGTGTTGCCCATGAACTCCGCCTGGCCTGACATTGAAAAAATGCTCTCTAAGTATGACTATGACGCCTTGCCCGCTATCCCCGGGCAGTTGCGGGATGCAGTGGACAAGATATCTCATTTCCATCCAGATCCCAAGTTCCCGGTGGTGGTTTTTAATGCAGAGGGGGTACATACTATGGATGGTGGGCATACAGCGTCGGTTGAAGGCATTAGTTTACCGGTGGCTAGGTTTAGGGCGGAGATGATAGGCAAGGTGTTGAATGAGGCAACGAAGATGGATTTGAGCACTTACCCAGCGCCCAGTCCTTTTACAGGCCCAGAGGGCATGCGGGGGATGATTGTGGGGGTCCGTCAATGAGACATGATTCAGTTGGGTTGTTCTGGGAAGATATTGAGGTCGTCAAACCCGTCAAAGGCGGCGTGAAGCCACAAACTAATCGCGTCATGCCTGCCATACCGGACACGGGTTGGCAACTGCGAGAATTTCCGAATTTAGATGGTGTGCTTCAATTGGGTGTGGACACAGAAACCTTTGACCCCAAACTGCTTGACTTGGGTCCGGGGTGGGCAACGGGGCATGGCAATGTGGCAGGCATCTCCATTGCAACTATTGACGCCGCTTGGTACTACCCCATTGCTCACACCATGGGTGAGAATCAGAACAAGGAACAGGTTATCAACTTTTTGCAAGATGTCTTGTCTGACAACACCCGTTCCTACATCTTTGCCCACTCCCAGTACGACCTGGGTTGGTTGTCCACCTTAGATGTGCATGTGGCGGGACCCATTTGTGATGTTCAGTTGGCGGAGCCCCTCATTGATGAAAACGCACTCAGCTACTCACTCAATGCGTTGGCAAAGAAGTACCTGGGTGAGACAAAACTTGAGAGTGCTTTGTACGACTGGTCAAGCCGGGCGTATGGGGGCAATGCAGACAGGAAACAGGCAGCCAACATCTACCGCTGCCCACCTGTGCTTGTGGGCCCATATGCAGAAGGTGATGCCTCATTGCCCATTCGGATTTGGAATGCACAGAAAGAAATCTTGCAACGCGATGACTTGCTTGAACTGTTTAACTTAGAGACTGCTTTGATCCCGTTGCTGTTGCAGATGCGGCGGCATGGGGTAAGGGTAGATCTTGACAAGTTGCAAACAATTGATGACGGGCTCAGTGCTCGAATTGAAACCATTGAGAAGTCATTGGGTGGGTTGAACATCTACGCTGCCCAAGATGTTGAACGCCTTGCCAAGAGCCGCCATTTGTCTTATCCCAAAACT
>Ga0209086_10000557_pt1 | contig 32707 bp, 29 predicted proteins | sample M_130207_XF_Meta_FD_187312 | JGI IMG/M metagenome (GOLD analysis project Ga0209086, IMG submission 187312) | Freshwater microbial communities from Lake Montjoie, Canada to study carbon cycling - M_130207_XF_MetaG (SPAdes) (version 2) | ecosystem: Environmental > Aquatic > Freshwater > Lake... | reverse complement strand
TTACTATCTATCAATCGTCTCGCATTCTTTGAATTTCCACACATAACTTGAGCTTCTGTGAAAGCCTTAAACCATTCATCAACTTGTTCTGGTGTAGAACAATATGGGCTTATAGATTTTTGTTCATGGCCTTCTGGATAAGGGATATCAATATGTCTCTCCCACGTCCTTGCGCCCTTAGCATAAGATATCAACATTGAAGATTTCCAATCTTGATATTCATGAGTAGAAAATCCAACTACAATATCAGGATATCTTTCTTTTAAATAATCAATTTGATTCAATTCTAATTCATAGTTTTCTGATGGATATTTAGAAACGCAATGATTTATAGCTATTTCGATATTTCTATTTTGAAAAAACTTAACAGCATCATCAATTTGCTTATCATTTGCTCCGCCTGTTGAAAATATAACAGGCTTTTTGGTTTGAGCAATTTTCCTTAATAAAAGCCAGTCATTCAAATCAGAACTAGCAATTTTGATAATTTCTACATTAAGCTTTGTGCATAGATCAACAGATGTTTCGTCAAAAGGAGTGGCCATAGTTATGCAGTTACTCTTTTTGATATAAGAAACTAACTCTGCATATTCATCTACTGTCAGCTTTGTCCTAAGTGTTTTTTGAATATATCTATCAATTTTTGGTAAATCTAATAAAGATTTATCGGCATCTTTATTAACCCAATCTTTATGTACGAAATTATCTACGTCTCTAAATTGAAGCTTGATAGATGCTTTTACATTGTTGTTTTTAACTACTTTAGCAAAGGATTTAACTATCTCTTTGCCCCGTTCTAGACTTCCCCAATGATTGTTTGCTAATTCCAAGACAAACAAATTATTAAAAACACTTTTCATAGTTAGATTTTACCAAATAAAGTTTTCTTTGTAATATTTGACAATGCTGTTTATCTCATCATCAAATACACAAGTAGGTTTCCAGCCCAAAGCTCTTATTTTTGAATCATCAAGAGCGTATCGAATATCTTGTCCTGGTCTTTGAATATCGAAGTTAAAAAATTGATCATAATCTTCAAAAGTCTGATTGTAATAAGTGTTAATAATTTTTTTGGCAGTATCTATATTACTTTGTTCAAACCCACCAGCGATATTAAAAATTTCGTTTTTAACATTTGCATCAATGATAGCAGTTACCCCAAGAGCAGTGTCTTTTGCATGAAGCCAGTTTCTGATTGGAGTGCCGTAATTGTGTAAAGGAATTGGCCTGTTGAAAGCTAAAAACTTACAAGCTTTTGGTATCAACTTTTCAACATACTGACCTACACCATAATTATTCGTGGGTCTAACAATAACATAAGGAATGCTATAAGTTCTAGCCCAAGCAGTAATAAGTTGGTCTGCAGCTGCTTTTGTTGCAGAATAAGGATTGCTTGGTCTTAAAATATCAGTCTCTATATGCTCACCGTCACCAATATCGCCATAAACTTCATCAGTACTAAAATGAATAAAGGTAGGCAATACATAACCTTCTTTTCTATAGTTCTTTAAAAGTTCAAGAATATTGTAAACGCCATTGATATTTGAATGAATAAAATCTTCACTTTTTCTTATTGAATTATCTACATGTGTTTCAGCTGCAGTGTTGATAAAAACATCACAGTCAACTAAACGATCAATTTCACCAATATCTTTCTTTTCAAATTTGAATGTTGGATATTTTAAAAATTCATCAAGAAAAGAAACATTTGAGGCGTATGTCATTTTGTCAATCCCATAGACATACCAACCTCTATTTAAACATTCTCTTGTGACGTAGGAGCCAATAAATCCCAAGCACCCAGTGATATAGACAATTTTCAATTTAGTTTTTCCAATATATTACTTGAGATTACATTTAAAACATTTTCATCGCTAAAATCTTCAGTCTGCACAAACTTATATTTGTAATCTTCATAATATGGCGGGAATGAAAAATAACAGAATGAAATGACTGTTTTATCAGGATCATTTAAAACTTCATCAGTCAAGCTACAGTGTGCTGGTCCTGAATAACTATGCACAATAACATTACAAAACTTTGTTAAATATTCGATTTCACTTAGATTAGGTAAAGGGAAATAATCATCAACATAAAATACATTTTCTGATTCAATTTCTGACAATTTACTAGTTAAATAGAAACAAATGTTCTTATGTTCGGATATGAAATCCCTCAAAATATCTTCATAAATAAAGTTTGTATTCTGTTTTGATTGTGTCGGTCCGTTACATATAAGTACAGTTAAATCAAAATCTTTATTTTTATTTAAAAGATCATCTACTAGTGCTTTATTTTTTGGGTTGCTATTCCATTTAACAACCAAGTCAGTAGTTGTTGGAGGTTTTACTTGTACTGTCGAAAAGCTTAAAGATAATTGATCATTGAGTTCTGCAATTCGCTCTTGGTACATTCTGACATGCCAATAGTTGCTAAACTTGATTTCTTCACTATGTTGAAGTGAATATCTACCATTCGATACTGGAAGCAATACTCTAGAGCCACCTTCAGGAAGAGTATAGTTGAATGCTCCTCTTATTGAACCAACCCAAATATCAAGCCAAATTGCATCTTTCAAAAATGGATAAAAACTTTCAATAAAAAAGTTTTTTACTGCCTCCATGGTACGACCATGAAAATCACAAGGTGGAGTTAAAATTTCTACATTATCAGCAACAAAAATAGAATCTGGATTTTTACCATGGATAAAGTAATATTTATATGATGAACCAAGCTGATTCATAATATATCTAGCACCTTGTCTTGTTTGCATAAGGTCACCATGCTGGTGAGAACAGTAAAAAACTATTGTCTTATTCATAATAATATTATACACTTTAAGAGGCCATAAGGCATATTTCTCTAGTTTTTAGATTAGGGTATAATGTCTTTATGGAAAGAAAATATCTACCAACACTGTCAGAATTAATAGACAGATTGTCAATTGTTCAACTCAAAGAAGTTTTTATTACTGAGCATAAATCTGAATATTCTCAAGAAATTTATGATATTGTCCATGACATTCAAGCTCATTTAGATGAAAATAATACTGTTGTAACTGCAGATGTTATCAGAGCCATAGTTGTATTATCTCAAATGAATTTACATATTTGGCATAATGAAACCAACTACAGAAAAGGCTTGAAAGAGGGTAATTCTCTTGAACTTACTCATGGTTTAAATGGAATCAGAAATACTGCCAAAAATAAAATTCAAGAAGTTGTTGGTGGAAGAAAAGATTACAAAATTGATTGTCTCGCTGCAGATTTCAAAGATTGGGAGATCAGCTGGTAATGAAAAAAGTTCTCATTACTGGAGGAGCTGGATATCTTGGCTCAACCTTAACAGAAGTTTTGCTTTCTAAAGGTTATTCAGTTACAGTTTTAGACAGCCTAGTCTATAAGCAGCTATCTTTAACCCAATTTTGTCATAATAAAAACTTCGATCTTGTTGTGGGTGATGTACGAGATACCAAGATTCTTACAAGTCTGGTAGAAACTCATGACATCATCATTCCATTAGCTGCTATTGTTGGTATGCCAGCTTGTAAAAAAGATCCAGATTTAACTGTAGCTGTAAATTATCAACAAATTAAAAACATTATTGAGTTTATTAAGCCAAGTCAAAAATTATTAGTTCCTAATACAAATTCTCAATATGGAAGTTCTGAAACAATCATCACAGAAGAGAGTCCATTCAATCCTCTTTCTTTATATGCTCAAACAAAATGTGATGCTGAAAAGCGTGTTTTAGAAACTGGTAATGGTATTTCTTTAAGATTAGCTACAGTATTTGGAGTTTCTTACAGACAAAGAATGGATTTGCTTGTAAATGATTTTGTTTACCGAGCATTCACTGATGAGTTTCTAGTTTTATTTGAATCTCATTTTTTGAGAAATTATGTTCACGTAAGAGATGTAGCTAAAGCATTTGTTCATCTTATTGAGAACTACCATTCGCTTAACAATAATGCTTACAATGTCGGACTTACTTCTGCAAATATGTCAAAGCTTCAATTGGCTCAAAAGATTAAAGAATATGTGCCAAATTTAGTGATTATTGAGGAACAGTTTAAAGAAGACTTTGATAAACGAAATTATGTAGTTTCAAATGAAAAACTTGAAAAAACTGGATGGTCTTGTGATTATTCTTTGGATGCTGGAATTCAAGAGTTATTAAAAGCCTATAAGATGATTTCAAATTTTAAAAATAAAGATTTTACTAATTTATAGGAATAACACATGAAAGTTTTAATGATTTTTGACATTTATGATCACGTTAGAAATTACACTGGTGCATATCACAGGATTGAAAGTACATTTAATTCAGCTTTTGAAAATGATCCAAATTACACTTATAAGGCTATTTATATTGGAAATGAACCTGGATTTATCAACACGCCTAAGCAATTGAATGATGCTCTTCTCAATGAGGATTATGATATTGCAGTGGTTAGCGAAGGTGGAGATATGGTTGTTGATCTCCAGGTAGCCAAGAAGATTGGTAAAAAGCTTTTCATCATGCACTGGGAAGGTTGGAGTGGTGTTTCAAATAATCCATTAACAAATTTCTTAGCAATATATAAAAAGCCTAGAATATGGGGAGCAATCAATCAACCAGCATCTATTTATGAGTTTTCCCAATATTGTAATGTGCTTTGTTATGATTTTGGTTATGGAGAAATTTATCCAAATATTTACGCTGTGTGGAATCCGTATAACTCAAAGCTTTATAAACTTGACCAATCAATAGAACGAGATATTGATGTTTCTCATAATGGCGCTGTAGTCACGCCTGAAAGAATCAGATATGTTGAGCTTTTTAAAAGAGCAAATTTTCCAATCACTTACACTGGTAGTCAACAAAAACACATCTTCCCATATCAAGCTTTATTAGAAGAAGATTATGTGAAAATCTATCAAAGATCAAAAATTTCACTTTGTTTTAATGATTCTATTTTTGGCCAAACAGCAGTTGCAAGAAAGCAAAAAATCATAGAGGCTGGTCTTTGCGGTGGATTTCCATTAGTTACAAACCCAGAAACATATACTACATTCAAAGGAAGCTGGTTTAAAGAGGGTGTCCATTTTATTTCAATGAATGAAAATAATTGTATTGATAAAATAAAATATTATTTAAATCATCCTGATAAAAGAAAAGAAATTTCAGAAAATTTACACAAAGAAATAAATTCTTATCATACAGACAAGCATTGGTGGAATAGGTTATTCGAATGGGCTAAAGATAAGTAAAATTTTATTTGCTTTTTTATGTCTATTTGAAAAGACAAAAGAGGTGTTTTTATGGCTGAATATTATTGTGAAAATTCTGTTGATAGGCATATCAGAGCAAATTATTTTCCAGATTTTGAATATAAAGGGATTATGGTTGAAGTTGGCGGTGGGCATCCAACTCTCTTTTCATCATCTAAGCACTGGAAGGATTCGGGATGGAGATGTATTATTTTTGAACCGAACCCCTTTTTGTATGATTTGCATATTAAGGACGGCAGTGAGGCGTATAATTTAGCTTGTGGTGAAACAATAGAAAATGAAGTAGATTTTGAAATTGTACCAGAGGCTTGGCATGGAATGTCTTATTCCTCATTTAAAATCAAATATGATTTTATAAATCCAGAATTTGAAGTACAAAAAATTAAGGTAAATACAGTGACTTTGAATTCCTTTTTTGTTGAAAAGAATATTGATCACGTAGATATTTTATCTATTGATACTGAAGGATATGAACTTGAAGTAATGAAGGGGCTTGATACTGACAAAATTTATTGCAATTATATTATTTTAGAAAATTTTAGAAATGATGCTAACTATGATGCACACATGAATGGTATTGGTTATGAAAAAATTAGCCAACATCATTATGATTCGATATATAGAAAAAATAAACAGGATTAATAAAATTGTTAAATATAAGTTTAGATGAAGGTTATGTTTTTGATATTCTTTCAATACTTGAAGTAAAATGCGATATTTTTACTGATGAAAAATTTGTAATATCATCTAATGCACGTAATTTTTTAGAGCATGAAATAATTGAACAGATTGGTGTTGAAAAATATTCACACATTATTAAAAGTGAAGAATATAAAAATTTAAAACAAGCTAACTTAGAAACTTTTCGAATGGTTGATTTGGCTCAAAATAGTACTGGATTAGCCAGGGATGTTGATACAGCCAATTATGAAAGATATCTCTGTAAAAAAAGATTGCAAGAAGTTTTTTTTGATGCTTCTCTAACTGAATTAAAAAATAAATAATGGAAAATAAAATGGATATTGGATTATCAACTAGTGATGCATTGCAAGACGATTTTGTATTAAAAATGTTTGATTATAAAAAAGAAGGATTTTTTTTAGACGTTGGTTGCTGTGGAGGAAGAGTAGGTTCTAATTCTTATAGATTAGAGCTAAATGGTTGGAATGGAATTTGTATCGATATTAACGAACATCCTGAAATGGATATTAGAAAAGCTAAAATCATTATTAATAATGCTTTAAATATTGATTATAAAAATTTATTTGTAGATAATAATGTTCCTAAGGATATTGATTATGCTTCATTAGATATTGATTCTGGAACAACTGGTGTTTTGCAACTTTTACCTTTGGATGATTACAACATTAAAGTGATAACAATTGAACACGATAGATATCTTAATGGAGATGTTTTTATGAATGTTCAAAGGCAAATTTTGTCAGATAAAGGATACATGTTATTATGTAGTGACGTTAAAGCAGATATCCTTTTACGATTAGAAAATAGACATTGTTCTTTTGAAGATTGGTGGGTCAAGCCAGAGTTTTTTGATGAAAACATTCTTAATAAAATAAAATCAAATGACCTTTTTGGATTTGAAATTATTGATAAGTTTTGATAAATTTAAAGATTTAATATGAAAGTTTTATTAGTTTACAATAACTACAATGGAAGCAGTAGTCAAATAGCTAGTTGTGTTATGAAATTAAAAGGCAGTTTTGAGGCTGCATTTGAGAACTCTACAGAACATTCTTATGAAGTTTTAAATTTTGGTTTTGAATCCAGTGCAATAAAAGATAATAATGAATTAAATTCAGAAATATTGAAAAAAGATTTTGACATATGCATGGTTGCTGAAGAAATGCATTTCCACATTACGTTAGACACTGCAAAAAAACTTGGAAAAAAACTTTTTTTAAATATTTGGGATTCATGGATATCTCTTTCTTATGTAGCATCTGAAAATTTTTACATAGCCTACAAAAGCCCAAGAATTTGGGGAGATCATCATCAACCGTATTCAATGAGGGAGCTTTCTGAATATTGTAATATTTTAGTGACTGATTATGGATTTGGTGAAATATATCCAAATGTATATGGTGTTTTCAATTCTCTTGACACTAGAATATTTAACACAAACAAAATATCTGAAAAAAATATCGATGTTGGACATAATGGTTCTTTATATATAGAAGAAAGAATTAGATATGCTCAAATCTTTCAAAATAATAATATAGATGTTACTTACTCAGGCAGTGAAATTGTTAATGGTAGAGTTCAATCTAAATACACAAGCGACGAAGAGTATGCAGATATTTTCAGAAATACAAAAATTTCTTTGTGTTTTACTGATTCAGTTTTTGGAAAAAAATGGAAACAGAGAAAAGGCAGAATGTCAGAAATTGCTTCTTGTGGATCATTTATGTTAGCAACAAATCCTGAAGTATTTTCATTTAATAATGATAAATGGTTTGATATTGGTGTTCATTATGATTCGATTAATGAAGATGATTGCATTGATAAAGTAAGATATTATCTTAACAATCCTGAAAAAAGAGAAGCTATGTCTGCAGCCTTCAATAAAAGATGGATGGAGACTACAGGGCCTGTAGCATATTGGAATCATATATTCGACTTATCAAAAGGGTAAACTTGAAAAATGTTCAAAAATAAAAATATTTTAGTCACTGGCGGAACCGGAATGATAGGTCGAGCTTTAGTTAACAAGTTAAAAAATTACAATTGTAATATTACCGTAGCAGACTTAAATCCAAGTAAAGCTGGATTTTCCGAAGTTGAGTATATTCAAGCTGATTTAAGATATTTTTCTAAATGTGAAGAAATTTGCAAAAATCAAGACTTCATATTTAATGTTGTAGGAGTTAAAGGATCTCCACAAGCTTGTGCGACACAGCCAGCAGATTTTATGGTTCCAATGCTGCAGTTCAATACAAACATGATGGAAGCTGCTAGAAAATCAGGTGCTGAATGGTATCTTTACACCAGTTCAGTTGGTGTGTATTCTCCTGCAGAGGTTTTTTATGAAGATGATGTTTGGAAGACTTTTCCATCACCTAACGATAGATTTGCTGGATGGGCAAAAAGAATGGGCGAGTTGCAAGCAGAAGCATATGCAATTCAGTATGGTTGGAAGAATTGCTCAATCGTTAGACCAGCAAATGTGTATGGCAAATATGATAATTTCAATCCAGTTAATTCTATGGTCATCCCTTCACTAATAAGAAAAGCTCAGGAAAATGAAATATTAGAAGTATGGGGCGATGGATCTGCAATCAGGGATTTTATTTATGCAGATGATGTTGCAGATGCTATGATCAATTGCGTTATCAATAAAGTAACTGAACCCATTAATTTAGGCTCTGGAACTGGATACTCTATAAAAGATGTTGTAGAGAAGGTAGTAAAGCATTCTGGTAAAGATTTAGAAATTAAATGGTTAACAGATAAACCCAATGGTGATGCTATCAGGGTTATGTCAACAACAAAAGCTGAGGGTTATAACATTATTCATAAAACAAATTTGGATGATGGAATTAAAATTGTCACTGACTGGTTCAAAGAAAATAAAAGCTCTATTGACCAAAAATATAATGTCTTTGTAAATCACTAATGAAAAGATATCTTATAGCTGGCTCAAACAACGGGCTAGGCAAATATTTACATGAAAACATACCTTTATCTTTTGGATTAAATAGAAATAATTTTGATGAAATAAAAAACTTAGAATTTGATTATATAATTAATTGTGCCTTCAATAAAGAAACCGCCGTCACCGATTACAAAAAATACTTAGAAGATAATATACTTTTAAATTTAAAATTAAAAAATATTTCTCATAAAAAGTTTATTTATATTTCATCAATTGACGTATATTCTGAAGATTTGAATATTTATGCGCAGTTTAAAAAATTTTCAGAATCTTTAATGACTCAAGATGATTTAATTTTAAGATGCCCTGTATTGCTTGGAAAATACATGAAGCCAAATCATATAACCAAAATAAAAAATAATATTGATTCAATTTCTTTATCAGGCGATTCAACATTTAATTATGTAACTTATTTAAATTTATGCAATTTCCTACATTTATCAACCCATAAAGATGATTGTGGAATAATTGATTTTGTCTCTAATGGCTGTTTAAAATTAAATGAAGTTGTCAGTTTGTATGATTCTCAAACTAAATTAGGTCAGTATGCATACGTATCTAATTACAATTTTATTAATCCAATCTATAATATATCTGAAGATTTTAACAAAACATCTTTACAGGTTTTAAGGGAATTTAATGACATCTGATTTTTATAAAAATAAAGTTGTAGCAGTTACAGGAGCAGCTGGATTTCTAGGCACCAATTATATAAAAATATTGCTGGAAAAAGGATCTAAAGTTAGAGCTTCTCAGCATATAAGAAAGGTTAAAATATTACATGAAAACTTGGAAATTGTTGACAATATTGATCTAATGAATGTATCTGATTGCATTAAATTTGTTGAAGGCTCTGACATTGTCATACATAGTGGTGGAAATATTGCACATCCTTCAACAGTTCCAACCGATATTCAAATCTCTTTGCAAAATATAAACACCATTAGCAATGTTATTGATGCTTGTAATCGCACTGGTGTCAATAAGTTTTTAGATTTAAATAGCTCAACTGGCTATGCTGACAGAAGATATCCAGTAGAAGAAGATGAATTTTGGGACGATGAACCTTATCAAGCATATTATGGTTATGGTTGGATGAGAAGATATCGTGAAAAGTTGCTTGAGCATGTATCTAAATTTTCCAAAACTAAGATTTATATTGGAAGGGGAACTGCAATTTTTGGCCCACATGATAATTTTGATACTAAAACCTGTCATGTAGTACCAGCATTAATCAATAGAGTTTTGCAAGATGAAAACCCATTCATAGTTTGGGGAAGTCCAGATGTAGTTCGAGATTTTTTATTTGTTGAAGATGTAATACATGCCGCTCTTTTGATATTAGAAAAAGGCGAACCCATGCGTCCTTATAACGTAGGATCAGGAGAAGCAATAACTGTTGGTCAGATTGTTGAGTCTATTTTGAAAGCAACTCGCAAAAATCCAGAAGTTGTTTGGGACAATTCTAAACCAACAACAATCCCTTTTAGAATGGTTAGCACAAAAAGAATTACTGAAGAGCTTAATTTTGCTCCTAAATACACATTTGATGAAGGCATTGCTAAAACTGTAAACTGGTATAAAGAAAATTACTTAAACAAATGAATAAATATACTGAACAAGAATTAATTGATTTTGAAAATGATATCGCAGAATGCTTTAACAGTGGAATGATTAAGGCTCCGATTCATCTTTACTATGGGAATGAAAGCCAAATTATAAATGTCTTTGAAAATATCAAAGATGAAGATTGGGTATTTTGCACTTGGAGATCTCACTATCAATGCCTTTTGAAGGGCGTTCCACAAGAAGTTCTCAAGCAAGATATTTTAAGTGGCAAGTCAATAACTTTATGCTATCCAGAGTTTAAAATTTACTCTTCCGCTATTGTAACTGGAAGTATTCCTATCTCTGTAGGTGCAGCCTTAGATATTAAGAGAAAATCATCTGCTGGGCATGTATGGTGTTTTGTTGGTGATATGGCATCCGAAACTGGTACTTTTTTCGAAAACTGGAAGTATGCAGTAAACCATGATCTACCAATCACTTTTATTGTTGAAGATAACAATAAATCTGTTTGTACCAACACAAGAAAAACATGGAATACAGACAGTTTATATTTTGAAACACCTAAGCCAAAAGTTATTTACTATCAATATCAATCAAAATATCCTCATGCGGGAGCTGGGAAAAGGATCCAATTTTAATGAAATATGCTGAAGAGTTAATGAAATCAATGGAATGGCTTGGAGAAAAGTCAGATACATTATTTTTAGGTCAAGCTATTGAATATCCTGGAACAGCTATGACCAATAGTTTAGTTAATATTAAGAAAAGCAAGTTATTAGAAATGCCTGTTAATGAAGACATGCAAATGGGTATTTCTTTAGGGCTTGCATTGAATGGCTCTGTTCCTATTTCTATTTACCCTAGATGGAATTTTCTTCTTCTAGCAGCAAATCAAGTAGTAAACCATTTGGATAAGATTAAGATTATGTCTGATGGTGGATACAAACCTAAGATTATTATCAGAACATCTATTGGTTCACAAAGACCTTTACACCCACAACATCAACACATTGCAGATTACACAGCTGGATTTAGAGCAATGTGTGATTTTGTTGATATTATTAGACTTGAAGAAGCTAATCAAATTTTTGAATCTTATAAATATGCTTATGAAAGGACAGATAATCGCCCAACTATTTTAGTAGAATATGGCGATTATTTGAATGAAAAGTAATGTTTTATTTGCCTTTGATGAATGACAACATAGAAAAGGATGATGTTCAAGCTGTTATTGAATTTCTTTCTCAAGATAATATTCCAAAACTTACTAATGGTCCTAAAGTAGTAGAGTTTGAAAATGAATGGGGTAACTGGTTAGGGACAAAATATAATCTTATGGTTAACTCTGGTGCTTCAGCAAATGAGTTAACCATGCTTGCTCTTGCTCATATTGTTGGTGAAGGTGAAATTATTGTTCCACCTCTTACATGGATTTCAGACATTTCATCAGTTTTGTTTGCTGGCCATAAGCTCGTTTTTGTTGATGTAAATTTAACAAATTTATCTTTTGATATTGAAAAACTTAAGGCTGCTATTACTCCTAAGACTAAAGCAATATTTTTAACCCATGTCTTAGGTATTAATGGACTTACAGATGAGTTGATTAATATTTGTGAAAGCCAAGATATTTTATTAATTGAAGATGTTTGTGAATCCCATGGCACAACATTCAAAGACAAAAAGGTTGGTAATATTGGTTTTGCTAGTAACTTTAGTTTCTATTTTGCTCATCATATGTCAACTATCGAAGGTGGTATGATTTGCACGAATAATCATCAGTTTTATCAGGTTTGTCGTGCATTAAGATCACACGGTATGACAAGAGAAATGACTGATATGTCTATGAGGCAACAAATCATAGAGAATAATCCTGATTTAAACCCTGATTTTATTTTCTTAAGACCATCGCATAATTTTAGAAGTACAGAAATAAATGCTGTTTTGGGTTCTTCGCAGTTGAAAAAACTTGATGCAAAAATCCAAGAAAGAAGAGAAAATTTTGATTTATTTATCTCAAATTTAAATCCTGAAAAATACCACGTTGCAATCAATACAGAAGGCAATTCTAACTATGCTTTCATTGTAATTTTAAAAGATCCGAGTATGCAAAAACGTGATATTTTGGAAAATAAACTAAGAGATAATGGTATTGAATTCAGAAGAGGACTGTCTGGTGGTGGTAATCAAATGAGACAGCCATTCTTCAAGTCTGTTTACAAGGATTTTTCTGATTTTCCAGTGATTGAACATATACATAACTACTCTTGGTATATTGGCAACTATCCTGGATTAGAAGAAGTGAAGATATTTAAACTTTTGTATGTTTTAAATCAAGACTGAGAACGATAATAATCTAAAAGTAATCTTACACTATCTTCTAAAGAATATTTTGGCTTGAATCCTGTTTTATTTTCAAACTTAGAAACATCTGGTATTTGCAAGGTGACATCTACAGGGCGAAGTAAATCAGGATTTTCTTTTGTTATAACTTTACAATTTGCTTGTTTTTTAATCTCTTCCAAAAAATCACCCACTCTTACTGGTGTTGTAGAACCAATATTGTAAGCTTCGCCTAATTCACATTTTTGTGCTGCAATCCAATAAGCTTCAACAATATCTCTTACATCTAAAAGAGTTCTAACTGAGTCTAAATTTCCATGATATAAAATATCTTGCTTTCCTCGCTCAATGTCTACTATTTGTTTAGCAAAAGCACTTGAAAAAATGTCTGGTCTTCTAGGATTAATATAGCCAAAAGCACGAGTAATGACACAAGGAATCTGATAAGAACGGAAATATGATTTGACTAGTTTTTCTTGAGTTAATTTACTAATAGCATAAACATTAACTGGGTCAATACTTTGTGTTTCTTTGATAGGAATTTCATCTTCTCTTACTTGACCATAAACTTCAGAAGTTCCACAGAATTGAATCATAGGTTTTTGGTTTAATATTCTTAGAGCTTCAAGAAGATTTAAAGTGCCATTGACATTATTATTAAATACAGAAATTGGTGTAGTAAATGACAGCTTGACATTTGCATTCGAAGCTAAATGAAAAATGTAGTCTGGCTGGGCAATTTCTAAAGTCCTAACTACGCTTCCTAAATCGGTTAAATCACACTCATACATTTCAATTTTGGAAAAAATACCTGACTTATTTTTTCTATCTGTGTGCCATCTAGAAATGCCTTGAATTTTAACATCAGAAATAGATGATAAATATTCTGCTAAATAAGTGGCTCCAGAACCATTAATCCCAGTTATAAGTGCCTTTTTCATTGTGATAATATTATACAATCTTAACGGTATAAGTAAAAGTAGGATTTTTTTATGGATAAATATTCAAATTACAAAATACTTGTTATTGGTGATTCTTGCACTGACGTTTTTACTTATGGAAATAACTTTCGATTAGCTCCAGAGGGTCCAGCTCCAGTTTTCAATCCCGTATACACAAAATCAAACGGTGGAATGGCCTTAAATGTAAAAGTAAACATTGAAGCCATAGGTGCCAAAGCAGTTTTAATAACTCAAAATGAAGAGATATTTAAAACAAGATATGTTGATGAAAGGACTAACAGCCTTTTGTTACGTGTTGATACAAATGACAAAGCCTCAAGAATAGATTCAGAACTTATTCAACAAATAAAGCTAAATAAATTTAATAACGAAAATTATGATGCTATAGTGATTAGTGACTATTGCAAGGGATTTTTGACTGAAGAAGATATTTCAAAAATTTCTGAATCTAACTCAAATATATTCTTAGATACTAAAAAGGTTCTAGGAGAGTGGTGCAAAAGCTGTGATTTTATCAAAATTAATCATCTTGAATTTGATAGAACTAAACATACAATAGACAAATTAGATTTATATAATAATTTGATAATTACTCATGCTCATAAAGGATGCGAATATCAAAATAAAATGTATCCTGTAGAGCAAGTTACTATTAAAGATATGTCAGGCGCAGGAGATACATTTATTTCTGGCTTAGTATGCGAATATGTCAGATCTAAAGATATTTTAAAAGCAATTTTATTTGCTCAAGATTGTGCTACTAAGGTAGTTCAGAAAAAGGGAGTGTGTACTATATGAATATGAAAGAATATTACGAGATGTATTTAACTTTACATCAAAATAAAATCTGCAGAAGATTACATGTTTTAGGACAAATTATGACTCTTCTATGGATTGCTGGATGTTTATGGTATGGATATTATTGGTTTTTAATTCTTACACCATTTATTGTATATCCTTTCGCTTGGTCTGGACATTATTTTTTTGAAAAGAACAAACCCGCAGCATTTAAGGACCCAATAAAAGCAAAGATTAGCGACTGGATTATGCTTTGGGATATTTTAAGAGGCAAAGTCCCATTTTAAATAAAAAAGAGGCCAAAAGCCTCTTTTTTATTTGTAGTTCTCAAGAAAATAGTTTAAATCTTCAGGTGTTCCAATTCCCCACATCTTAGGAACATCAAATGTCTTTATCTTCAAACCACCAAGTAAAGCTTCATTGAAAACAGGACATACATAAAATTCATTGTTAACTCTGATATCTTTTAGAATCATACTTTCAGCGTACTTAACAAAATCCTTACCCTGCTTCCAATAATAAACCCCAACAGTTGCAATATCAGAAATAGGATTCTTTTCAGCAACTTCAGTAACAAATCCATTATCATTAACTTTTGCATATGACCACTTAGGATGTGTAGCCCTAAAAGAAACAATACCAGCATCCAAATTCTGTTCATTCATCTTGTAGAAAAACTCTAAGCTATTCCACTCAATAAATTGGTCTGAATTTGCAATAACTAAAGGCTCATCATTATCAATAAATTCCTTAGCTAAAAGAACAGTACAAGCAGCTCCCTCAGTAACACTATCAACTTCAACAATCTTACATCCAGGACAAATTAAAGAAAGCATAGAGTCAAGATTGTATTTTTCTCTATGGGACTTCTGAACAACAAAAATATAATTAGCATCAACAGCAAGATTTTCAACAACTACCTGAATCATAGGCTTTCCATGAACTTCAATTAATGGTTTAGGAAATGTATATCCAGCTTGCGCAAATCTACTTCCATAACCAGCCATAGGAATTAAAACATTCATCTTCTTATCAACCCACCTTTCTGCATGTTGTTTACCAGAATAATATGATTGACTTAACTTTTCAAAATCAAAATCATTAGTATTCTTTACTCTTAATACTTTTGCCCCAGACTTAAATGCAGCTGTCAAACCTGTAGGCGAATCTTCAACAATTAAAGTTTCTGAAGGCAAAGCACCAAAATAAGACATAGCCTTCCAATAAATCTCTGGATGGGGCTTTGAATACTTTACACTCTCATTAGATAAAATTAAATCAAAGTAATTAATAATACCCAAATTAGTTAAAGAAAGATTGACTGTTTTTTCTACAGAATTTGAACAACAAGCAATAATATATCCATTAGCCTTCAACTGTTCAAATAAAGCAATAAACTTCTGATTTGTGCCTAAATTTAACAAGGCATTTAAAGTATATTCCTGCTTACTATGAAAAATTTTATCAAGTATAGTTTTATCTAATGTTAAACCTTTATATTTAGAAAGGAGATTAAGTTTGTCATATGTTTTCAAACCATCATAAGTTTTTAAATGATCTTCCCAACTAATGACAAATTTTTCATTAATATCTCTTAATGCCAAGTTTAAAGAATCAAAATGAATTTCTTTTGCTTCTACTAATACTCCATCTAAATCAAAGATAATAAGCTTAGACATAAAAGTATTATAACAAAATAAAAAGGAGGATTAAAAACCCTCCTTTTTATTTACTACTTTCTAGTAATAAAGGCTATACCGTAATCCATAATCTTATCAGTACACCTAATTTCTACTTTAAACTTGTCTGGATCAAGATTCTCTACTAATGTTTTAGGGCCAGAATGATAATGTACATCGTGAACAACAATCATTCCACCAGGAGATAACAAACTGGTGTATGTCCAAAATTCTAACATTTGGTTAATAGAAGATTGTGTTTCAAATATAATTACATCAAAAGAAGTAACTCCATTAGAAGAAGCTAAATCAATTATATCTCCATAAGAAGCTGTGTCTCTTTGTATAGCAAAAGCATCTGCATCATTATTAACATGAGATACATCTACATCACTTACTCCAAAAAATTTAGTTGAAGCAGATTTACTTTCAAGAACGATACGAGTTAAAGACCTAAAGCCATCCTTCCAAGTACCAAATTCTAAAACAGAATTGCAATTACTATAGCCACTAAAATTAAAGCCAAACCAACTTCTATTACAATTGGAATATTCGTGATTTGGAAACACATCACCAGAAAAACCAATCATTTCAATTGAATCATCAGCTGCAGTTTCAGTTCTTATATCCTGGATTAAATCATTATCTATAACATCTTGTATGGTCATTGGTTTTTGATACCTCTAAACAAATTATACTGATAAAAGAAAAAAGAGCCCTCTACAAGAGAGGACTCTTTAAAAAATAATAGAGGAAGAATAAATCTTCCCCTACTATTGTATACCAGACTATAGCGTCAACTTACAGTAATCTTTGAAACTGCAAAGTCATTGATGAGCGCAAAGCCGAGCTCTTCGTAAACAACCCATCCGAGACGAAGTCTCTTTGGATCGTCAGCTGGGAGAACGGTGATGTCTTGTCTGATTGGGAGAGCGCCAACGAATTGGGCTGGTGCAAGGACGTAGACAGCGTTCTTAGGAACCATTGTGCTGACGTGGATGTCTGCGGAGTAGATATGGCCGTAGAGACCGGTCATAAGGATATCACGTTGAGTTGCCTCATCGAAGAACTCCTTGCCCCAGTTTCTGATGTCCTTGTAACGTTGTGGGTGAAGAACAACCTTAGCACCGATGAGTTCGTGCTCTTCGATGAGAGTCAACGCAAGGTTGATGTTCTCTGGTTGAAGAGTACCGGAAACACTGATGGATTGGTCGGTTGGAACACCGGCGTTGAGGACCTTGAAGACTTCTGTATCTTCTTGTCTTTGGAGGGAGTCCTTAGCACGGACTTGAGCTCTATCGACAATGTAGAATCTTCTTTGGCGAATCTCATTGAGTCTGATTTGTGGGTGTGCAGCCAACTCGATGGTTGGGACGAGAAGCTCTTCTGCTTCAACTTCAGCGGAAGGAACACCACCACGCTTAGGGATGACGTAGGACTTGACAGCTACATCTCTCTCGTAACGAGCAAGAGCGCCTTGTGGAAGTTCGTCAACCATGAACAACTTACGACCAATTGCTTGGTACATAAGGGAGGTCTTGATTGGCTCGACCATCGCTTGTGCAAGAGCTGTGCGACCTTCTGCGGTCTCAAGAGCCATTGCAATAACGGTCTCTCTTTGCTCGTTGGAATTTCTTTTAATCATTGACATTTTAATATTTTCTCCTTAAATCAATTCCCTATTACTTGCCCAAGATTTGGGTGAAGTAAAGAAGGCCAGCTGCAGAGTCAAATGAATCAACTCTACCAACTACAATACCGTCTGTTCCGTATGCAGCTGCGTCAAGCTTAACAAGCTTACCAGCATTTGCGGAAGCACCAGGAACGAGAAGATCGCCAGGTGCAAATGTGGAGTAGGAACCACCGTCAGCGGAAACAGTAGTTGTAAGATCTTCGACGTATTGGTCGGTGACAAATTGTCCACCTGGGGTGTTGTAAACGCCAACGCCTCTGCGTGGACCTTCAAAGCCAGATGATTGAGCTGAAAGGTTGGTAACGCCATTGACGTTCTCAGCCTGGAAGTCTCCAATTGCTCTTTTAGCACCGACATAGAAGCCGTTGTTGTTTGATTGGAAAACACCGGAACCATCGATGTAGTTGGATCCAACTGGATCTGCAAGAATCATGGTATTACCAGTTCTAGCTGTATCATCAGATGAAAAGCCTACAAACTTACCTGTTTGCTCGACAAGTGTGTCGAAAGCTGCAACACTTCTGTCAGCCTTAAGAACAAGTCCATCAGAACCAATCATTAAGCAGGTACCTGCTTGCCATGATGCAGATGCAGCAGTGTTGTAGTTTGCAACGATAACTGAATTTAATGCACGAATTGCCATTGTTTTATTCTCCTAAAATTAATGTGAGGAACTTAATCCTCGTTGATTTTTGGCATTGTCCAAGTACCCTTAAGAGCACTTTGGATGTCGAGAGCTGCACTGTTGGATGAACCAGAAAGTGCAGGGGAAGTAGAAATACTCATCGCTGAAGCAGTTCTTGTGTTGAGTTTTTGTGCAGCTGCGGCAACTACACGTTCTGCAGATGCTTGTGCAGATCTGAGAAGAAGTTGAGTATTCTTGATCATTACATCAGCTCTTAATCCATCTTCAAGAAGTTGATCGGCATAAGAATCGCATTCGTCAGAGTTGATAATTCCAGCCAAAGCTAACTTAGTTGCACATGAATATGCAGCCTTGATGCGAGCGTTGGAAACATTAGCTTTAATAGCTTCAAGGGCTGATTGTTCAAGTTGTTCGCCTTTGTTTTTTTGCTCTTCTTCTATAGCATCATTAAGTGCAGTCTGCGCCTTAACTTCATTACCGTCTTCTTCAGCAGATGCTTTCTTGCAATGTGGGCAATCAGCATCTTTTGACACGCAATTTTCGCAAACATTCATAGCAGTCTTGCAATTGTCGCATTTTACAGCATGTACTTTCATTCCCATTGCAGCTACTTTAGCAGCATTCCTACCACAGCAATCACACTTCTTAGAAGCTACTGTAGTCTTGCGAGCTGGTAAATCATTGTCTGTTGGAACTTGGAAATTATCTAAATTTGCTTCATTGTTGGATGGAATATCACCCAAAACTGGAAGATCTAACTCATAATCATATGAACCGTCTTCAGAACCCTCGAATCTTGAAGCTTCAATGGAATCACCCAATTGAAGATAGTTAGGATTCTTGGTAGGAACCTTACCCTTAGGGAATGTAACATCTTGTTCGTCGATAGCTTCTTGACCATCTAATTTAGAATGGCCATTAAACTTCATTGTTGGATAGTTCATTTCACCGTGGTATTGGTTCTTATCACTGTGTTGGAAACCTGCTGACGCTGGAGAAGAAACTTCACCCTCCTCTGATGCGAACTTGTTAAGAATATTTTGTCTTTCAGTTCTGCGAAGGATTTGTTCTCTTTCCGCACGACGAGCAGCTAAAGCTTGTCTTGTCATTGTTTTTTCTCTCCTACTAGATTTATGCATTTGGTGCGCTTCGGAATCATCTTCCATTTCTTCATCTTCTGACTCGTCATCATTAAAATGTGTGACTTCATCATCTGAATCATGTCCGCCTAATACCCTGTCAAGCGCCTCTTGCACTGCCTTTTGTGCGGCGTCAACCATTTCAGCGGGGACTTCTATTTCAAAAGTTGCGATATCGTCATCTTCTACTTCGCTATCTTCGTCATCCATTTCGTCCATGTCATCCATGTCATCCATGTCATTGTTTAAATCTTCAGTGTCATCTTCTGACATTTCTTCATTTTCGTCGTTGTGTGTTTCTTTTGCGAAGTCTGCAGTTTCATGGCCGTCTTCAAGATTTAAAAATTTACTTGCTATATCTTCGGTAAAACCGGCTTCTCTTGCAAGACCTGGAAGATACTTAGCTCTGATAGCTTTAGCAACCTCAACCGCTTCATCAGTGTTTAATGAAGCTGTACGTTGCATGTCTGCTACACAGGAATTGAAATCTTCACTGTCTGTCATTTGAAGTTCAGCTAAACGAAGAGCTGCAAACTTATCTTGAGATAAAGCTGTCTTCATATTGTTTTTCATTTGTCTGCTGCTTCCCTCATTTTTAACTTACGATCAATGTCTTGATTGTATTTGTTAAAGTTTTTCTGAATATATGCTTAATTATCCTGCATTAATATTCATTACTTTTACACAATAAATAGGGAGGAAACAACTTCCCCCCTATTTATTTAAGAAATTAGTCGATCCAGGTAATGGTAACGTCTAATTTTGATGGATTCTTGTGGTTTTGTGCCACTGTGGTCTTAGCAATGTTTCCACAATCATAGCAGAATGTTGTATCCTTAACTTTGCTTGCTTCTCTGTTGCCACACTTTGGACAAACCATACCAACTGGTAATCTCAACTCAGCTGTTCTATCAAAACTTGGCATTGCAGTTTTGAGGTAAACATCAGAATCAACAGTTGCTGCTAATCTAAACAAACCTCTTGTTTCAGCCATAGCTGGCATACCAGCTGGCGCTGGTGCACCTGGTGCAGGAGCACCCATTGGTCCGCCTACTGGAGCTCCAGCTGGTGGCATTGGAGGCATAGCTCCAGCTGCTTCAGGAGCAGCACCCATGGCTTCTTCCGCAGATGGTTTAGCACTATCTTCATTACCGTTTGAAATAAGTTCAATTGATTGAAGAATTTTGTAAGCAGCATTACAGGATTGGCAGTCTGCATTTGAATCAGAAATATTAACATCATCTGAGCCACAAACAGGACATACAGAACCCCAAGGCTTCTTTTCACCCGGCTCGGATACAGCGTCAAGATCTTCACCACCCATTGCATCTCCAGCAGGAGCTGCCATAGGGTCGGTTGTCATTGCGCTCAATCCTGGACCTGCAAATGCGTTACCATCAGCACCCATTTCACCACCCATTGCTTGACCACCGCCCATACCACCACCTGGAGCACCACCTGGAGCACCCATTTGAGCATATCTATTTAAAATATTATTTCTTCTCTCAACCTTAGCCATTCTAGCTGCATCTGACATAATGACAGGTGCTTCCATTGGGCCTTCCTCTTCCATTCCGCCACTCATCTCTGCTTCAGCAGCAAATGATTTAGATGATCTAGAAGAGACAGATGCAGTAATATCACCAAAAGCGGAAACATTAAGGTCTGTAAATGAGAATGTGTTTGGGTCCACTTGAAAACCGTGCCCTTGGAGAACTTCCATGGCCTTTTGTCTGAATGCATCTTCAAAACCTTCATCAGATGGCTTAACTCCACCAAGGTCTTCTTCTCTGCAGACAAATCTAATTGTGTCAGACTTTTCTTGAGTTACGGTCATGCCAGCTGTTCTTTCAGATTTTTGCTTTGTTTCAACTGCTTTAACAACCAATCTTTCAGCTAAGTCAGCATCTGAACAAAGCTTCTTAGCAGCAGTTACAATAGACTTTGTTGTAAGATTAAAGTTTGTTGCATAGTCAGCTAACCAACCAACAACATTTGATGAAATATTAGTCTTGGACGCAACTCTCTCACCCCAGAATTCTCTTCTAGCTCTTGATTTAAGTCTTGCTTTGGTAGCACTAGCCGTTCTTGCTTTGTTAACTGCAGCAACAAGCATCTTTTCATCCATTCCGTCAACTTCGTCAACAACTTCATCAGGTGTTACACCACTTTCTTCAGCTGACATTGCCATAGCAGAAACAGCTGACTTGAGGTCTTCTTTAGAAATTAGATTTTCGTCACCATCAACGGCTGATTGAAGAGCAGCCTTGAGCTCTTCTGATTTTGAAGGAGCGCCCATAGCTTCATCTGGTGAGCCCATAGCTCCAGCCATAAGAAGTTCGGCCATTCTTGTAACGCCTTCTTTTGTCATCTCGCCTTCTTCAACAGCAACTTTAAGTGCTTCTGCTAAATCTGCAGAAGAAACAGTTGAAGAAACTTCAGCACCAAGTTGTTCTAAAACAGCAGAAATTGGGCTAGACGGTGCAACATCTTTCTTAAAGAAGTCAGCTCTTGCAGCATCATCTTCACGAACATCAGCGCCTGCAGCAGAAGTTGCAAGCATTTCTGGAAGTTGGGCAATTTTGACAAGCTTTGCAGATGCTTCAATAATTTCTTCTGGTGTTGAATAAGAAGCAACAACAGCTCTTCCTAAAGCTTTAAATGTGGATGACATAACTTCATGTGCTGTAGCGTTGCCTTCAACTCTACACTTTTGAAGTCTCTCATTAAGGCCTTCCTCAGAAACACCCTTGTGAGCTTGTTCAATTAACTTTGACAATGCTTGCTTGATTTCAGTATCGTTGACTTTATGTCCATAAAGACCAGCGCCAGCCAAAGCAGACTCACCAGCTTCTGCATCATCAGATCTTGAGCTATAGAAGTTTCCATCAAGCTCTTCTTCTCTTACAGTCATTCCATCATTGGTTTTATGTTGTGATGCTAAACCTTCACCTAATGACTTGTAGCCAACACCCTTACGGTCAGACTCAAGCTCTTCTTCCTTAACAGTCTTGTCCATGCTTGGTGATTTAAGAGCAGTCTTGACAAAGCCAGAAAGGTCCTTTAAAAGGTCTGCTGCAACTCTAGCACCTTGGCCAGATTCCATTGCAACAAGTTGGTTCTCATTTAAGAGTGGTTCCCAGCTAACTTTTTTGCCATCTCTAAAACCAGCAATAGTTCCATCTGTAGAAAGAACTACACGATTTCCAGCCCCATCTTCAACCTTAAAATCGATTGTCACGGCGGCTGCTAATTTTTTGCGCTGTTCTTGCGCTATTTTAGCAAAATGATCCATTTGATTATTTCCCTCCGCCCTTAACGAATGGGGCGTATTATTTCTAATATTTTTATTTCGTTCATTAGCTAATCTAATAACGTCCTGAGTAACAGAAGCAGTAGCTGATTTATCACCTAAAGCTTCTTTAAAATTCACTAAACTTTTTGAAAACTTTTCAAAATTTGATTCTTTTCTTGAGTTAGTGCTTGCATAAACTTCTCTTCTACCATCATGAGAAGCCCAAACTAAATGATGTGATTTTGAAGAAGCTAAAGCAACTCCACTTCCCACAGCATTATCAAACATAGAAGGCTCAACCATTTTTCCTACATTTCCAGCAGGCATATAATTTGCTTGTTGGACATTGGCTGCAGGCTGTGGAGCTTGTTGCTGTTGTAGTTGTTGCTGGTTTAAAGCCTGTGGTGCTTGACCTGAACCAACATCAATACCATCATCAATCATGTCTTGCATGGTTGATTGAAGGTCTGCCATTGACTTTGTGATTTTTCCTACGTGAGCTAAATCAACATTGTCTTTTCTAGCAAACATATTCATCACAGCAACTTCTAAGAAATTGAGTGAAAGATTGATCATATCCAAGATATTCAAGCCTGTTCTTGGATCGATACCTAAAGCACCTAAAACAGCATTAACAGTTGAATTTTGACCAGCACCTTCACCAGCCATCAAAGCACCACCAACAAGTGTTCCTGCTGACTGTGCTAACCTTAATGCTGTTTTAGTTGTGTCTTCTGCTACTCTTAAGCAATTTTCGTATTCATTTCTTAAATCAATTGGAGCGCCTTGTTGAGCAATAACAATATTAGAAAGAATCTCACTTGCTTTCTTCTCAACTTCTCCTGCAGCACTTAAAACTTCATCAACGTCATAAATTTCTTGAATTTCGCAGGTGTCAAAAGCTCCATCGCCAACACAAGAAAGCTCAATAAATTTTAAATCAAAGTTATATTCAAAAACTTGCTTATTATTATCTGGGTCTTTCTTGCCTTTCCATTTTTTAAGACAGGAGCAATAATCTTTTTCTGTGTATGCTTTGTTGCCGCATTTTGAACAAGTGCCGTAGGCCACAGAACAGTTGTGAACTCCTATATTATGAATTGAGTATGTATGAGATTCTGTTTCAAAATTATATACAGGTCCGTTAAAACTTTTTATATCATTAGCATTTATTTTTCTGACGATATAGTTTCCATTATCATTTTTTCTTTGAACTTTTCCACAGGTAATATCAAAATTGCATTCACTTGCAATTTTAGAAGCATACGTAGAAGGCACTTCTATATCAAAACTCATATGCCTTCCATCAAATCCTTTAGAATTTGAATGAATTTTAATTGCGTCTTTAAATAAAAGTGTCTTATTTTCAAACCTAGCATATATTTTATGATATATTCCAAGTCTAGTTAAAATATAAGTAACATCTTTAGCAAACTCTAATGAACAAGTAGTTGCGCTAATTCCTTGTGTTTTTTGAAATTTATGAGTTATGCAACCATCGCCTTTAATCCAGGAGCATACAAAAGATTTTTGTATGTTTAAAGGTGCATATCTAAGCTCTTTTGAAATTGATTTTCCATAAGAGTATTGTCCTACGTGATACTTGAACCAGTTTGCAATTGATTCGTCATAAAGTCTTACAACAATAGTTGATTTTGGCTCACGCTTATAAACTCTTGCTTCTTTGTTAAAACAAGACTTTAATAAATTAATACATTCTTGAACTAGGGTAAATTCTTCATCTAGGGAAAAAGTGAATTCTATTTCTTTTACTTCCCCCTTGTATTTTAGATAATTTCCCTCTGCAGCAAACAATCCTAAAAGTTTTGCTTGATCATTTGTAAGGTCAGAATCTATAACTTGTCCACCTGTTTTCATTGCAACTAAATCACCAGGTTTTAAGTCCTTAGCTTCAATAAATTTAGGTTCTACAAAATTATAAATTCGTGGTTTTTTATTTCCACAAGTAATTCTTTTTTCTCTTTTATCCCAATCTTCTTTAGAAATTGCAAGAATAGGATGCTCTTCTGTACACTCAAATCCATACCCACCTTCAACTTGTATGTCATGTATGTGAGTTTTTGTGTAGTTAATTTGCTTATTAACAATTTTTGTTAAATTACCTTCAGCATCTAAAAGTTCATCTTTTGAATCAACCAGTTCAATATTTTTAAAACCATTTATAGTGAGAACTTGTGTTCCTGCAGTAAAGCAGCCCATTGATACATCATGAATAACGCCAGTTCTAATATTTCTCGCAATATCAGGATAAGCTTCTTCGTCTACAAAGAAAGTACAATAGACGCAGTTTTCTTTTTCGTCCCATTCAGCATAAACAACCATGCCTTTTGCTTGTTCAATATCGTCGTTCTTATGGTTGGTATAAATTGGAACGCCTTCAAAAGTTTTATATGCTGGGATTTTTTCGCCTTTGATATCTGCTTCTTTTAATAGCTCTTCTTTTGAAAAATAGTCGCCATTGTGATTAACAGTATCAGCATCAATAGCTCTTGCACGAACCCATAGAAGTTTGGCATCTTTACGTGCCTTCATTTCTTTGACAATATCGAAATCTTTGTATTTTTCAAGTACATCTGATGGGTCTGCATAAAGAGACTGTAATCCTATTTTTGCTGCTTCTCTCATTTGTTTGGAAGCAGTTTTAAGCATATGTTCTCTTGCAGTATTTCTGTCTTTAGTGGTTAAAAAACTATTAATTGTAATAGGACCACCTTTGGCAACTCTAAACATAAGTAAAAATCTCTCCTGCAATCATTTTTATGCTGAAATAATTAGACATTATTATTGGTTTTTGTTCTGAATAAGTGCTTAAAAATCCTGTTTAAAAGAAAAAACCTATCTTGTCGATAGGTTTTTTGTACAGAAGATTAGAGAGTTTAAATCTTTTCTTCTGCTGGGTCTACATTTTTAGAAACACCAGTTTTCTTTCTAATTGCTTGCATTATTACGTTCAATACATCTTGTGGATGATCATTCAATTCTTTGTCTGTAAATCGAACAATAATCCAACCATTAGAAGCAAGTTCAATATCTCTTCTTTTATCCTTGGCAATCTTTTCAGGATTGTTATGCCAGATTTCACCATCAGCTTCAATACCCACTTTGATTCCAGGAATTGCTGCATCAAGTTGGTAGTCCATTGAAGGTCCAGCTGCATATTGAGCATATAGTGGATAAGGCATATTTAAAGAAAGCAACAAACTATATAATTTCTTTTCAATAGAAGTAAACATTTGAGGTGCTGGCTTTTCAAATTTCTTCTTTGCAAACACTTCTCTGGTCTCTGGTGCTGACTGAATATTATGTATTTCTTGTTGGGCATAATAGTTGATTGGAGAGCAGTTATCTCCACCAAATGCCTGTGGAATAATAATGCCACCAAAACCATCGTATTCTTCAGGTAATGAGCCTAAATAAGCACGACCAGAAACAGGGGTTAAGCTTCTGATAAAACCTTCATGTGCCGCTGACTTGAATCTTCTTCCAGCTAATCTCATGTTCATAAGTCTAGATGAAGAATTTAATCTTTCAGTGTAAATGTCATTGATGATAGTTGAGGCCAATCTATAGTTTTCAGTTGGACTAGAAGCCATAGGCATTCCGCCCATACCGCCCATACCACCTGGAGGAGGAGGTGTTAATCCCATACCCGGAGAGCCCATGCCCATATCTCCACCAGCAGCACCAAAACCCTGACCAGTTACATCACCTGATTGAAAACCTGTATTTAAGTCAGTATTTCCAAGGGCAGGATTTTGAACAAAGTTAGCTCCTTGCTCAAATCTTAATCTCTCAACTTCTTGGTCAGGGTCTAGGCCAAAAGCTTCAATAAGAGTCATATTAGAAATAACCCCATTAGTATTGGCTGTAACCATCATCTGAAGCTTACCGGTGTCATCTCTTAATTGTAGGTCATCAAATTTAATAGTAGGGTAGATAATTTCTTCTTGCCCTCTTTCGCCTTCAATAGTAAATCCGTTCCATTCAGCAACTGGTTTAAAAAGGCATTCTTCAACCCATCTTGCAACTTCTCTTCTGAAAGTCTCTAATCTTTGAGCCATTGCAAGAAGACCAACTTGAGCATTACCATAAGTTGGGCCTTCACCATTAAGAAGAGCCTTATTAAGCATTACACCATCTAAGATTTCTTGATCAATAAGTTCATATTCATTAGTTAACTGAAGTACTTTTCCAGAAGCTCCAACGTAATCAAAGTCAAAAGCATGGTGAGTGACAAGAGTAAGGTTAGGGTCGTTAGCAATTGCAGCCAACTCATCCTGAACAGAATCAAGGTCTTCTTGTGATGCTGGTCTTTGGTCATTTCCTACTTTGACGACTTTAACAGGGAGAATATGTCTTTCTGCAACAATCCATTGAGACTGCCTTAACTTATCTTTGTATGCCAATGTAGGAAACAATGGACGAATCATAGGAGTTCCATAGTCTTCCCATGGATTTGAACCGTGCTTAAAGTGATGGATTGAAATCGGATTAAGCTTAATTGGTTCTCCTCTAAGAATAAGTTTCTTTACACTTTCGGGAATAGCATCATAAAGTTCTTTTGGTTGTCTTTCGTTAACAATCTTCATTTCTTCTGGAGATGGGCGATAGACATACATACCCGGCTGATCAATAAGACCTGGTGATTTTAAAACAGCATCTGGATTTAATATAGAAATAGATCTCCAAGAAGCTCCATCATGCTTACAATCTTCGTTCTTATCTTCATCCCAGTTAGATCCATGGCAATGTTCACAATCAATAGATAAAAGAACAAAAGAGTCTCCAAGTAAGTGATAAACCTTGGAAATTTCTGGTAACCATTTTTGAAAGTTAAGTCTTTGAACTAGCTTTTCAAAATAGTCTTTAACATAGGAAGATGAACATTCTAACTTCCATCCAGAGAAAGGATAGTTGGTATAGAAGTTAATTGCAGCGGAGATTTTTGGTTCATTATTTCTCCACCAGTTAGCCCACAAATAAACTTCCCGACGAGCATTTGGAATCTGGAAAGAAGAAGGAGTAAGGAATGGTGAATAAAAGTTAGGTGCAGTGGTTTGTGTATTATTACCACCAGCTTGTGCAGTTTTTTGATTTACTGAAGGCCCTAAACCTGAAGTAATTCTAGAGGTTGCATATTGTCTATCAAAATCTGCTGAACCTATTACTCTCTCTCCAGTTACATTGTGTGCTGCTGTTTTAAGTACTTTGGCTAATGAAGGCGAATCTTTGGAACTCATGATTTAATTTATACCCACATTTTAAATTAATGTTTGAGTTGAAGGTAAATCTCCCATGAATAAAGCCGCTCCCTTGCCAGAAGCAAATGCAGCTGGTTGTCCAATACCTGTTTGTATTGCCTTTCCTGTTTGAGCTGCTTGGGTTTGCATATTTATAGGGTCAACATTATTATTTTGATGTCTTGAACCGTCTAGTTGCTCTTCAATTGTTGTATTTTCTGGAGCATGATGAAATGGTGAATGTCTTCTTTGTGAACTTGATGCCATTTGATCACCATAATTACCTGAACTTGCATCATCGGAAGCTTCACTACCGCCAATGTGATGAGGTCTTTTGATTAAGATTTCCCAGAGTTCTTTTTGTTGATCTGCTGACATCTCATAATAATGCTCTAATTCTTTCCCCATTTCTTTTAGAATGAATCTAAGTTCTGTATTTAAAGATTCATACCCAGTGTGTTGAGGAACAAATGATTCCATTTGTTCTAATGGATTTCCACCATCATTAGTTGGAAGAAAAGGAGCAGTTTTAATTGCTCCCCCTCCGATATTTTGTTGAGATGTTCTATACCACATTTTAGTCTTCTCTTGATTGTTCTAAGATATAGTCCAAACCTAATTCATTTGCAAAATGTTTTAAATCATCATCTGCAAACTGATGACCCAAATCATCATCTTCACCTAAAAGAGTTTCAATATTTTTATCAATATTTTTATTAGTTCTCTTCTCTTCTAATTGTGAATCAAATGACTTTAAATCATCCTTTTTTTTAGCTGTTTTGTTCAATGTATGAGCAATAAAATCTTCAGACCCATCACTGGCCTTGTCATTGATTTCTTTGATAATATGCACTGGTCTTTCTTTCATCTCGTTAATCATGTGAGTGGTAGAATCTTCTTGGTCACCCTTTTGATCATAAAGTCCAGCATTGTCAGCTAAATTTGTTTCAATAGCTTCTTTAACATCTACTACATTGTTATATTTATCAACAAGTCTATCAAACAAAGATTTTTTAACTTCTTCTCGATTTGGTATTTGTTCTTCAATAACTTTATTATGATTTACTTGAGAAAGTTTAACTTGTTGATTTAATTTCTTATCATCAACAGAATGTCCATATTGAACAGCTTTTAAATCAGAGAGTTGTTTTTCCATGCTGTCTGTTTGGTTGACTTCTTTATTTCTGAGTTTAGCTGCATCAAGTTTACTTTCTTCAAATAATCTTTCATAGCCAACTTCATCATCATGTCTCTTTCTCTTGCCTTCTTCAATATTTAAAAGATTTGCTTCATTATCAGGATGTCTTGTAGTATCTAATCTACCCATAACAACATCATGAGTCTGGAAAGATTGTTTAATCCAAGCTTGGTAGTTACAAGAAACTGAACCATCTTTTTCTTTTCTTGAGTCAATGCAGTTATCTCTACATTTTGATGTTTCCATAGGTACTGCTTGACCATTAATATAAATACCCTTTGGACACATTAAATAAGGTTCACCATCTTGAGTAGCTAAAGTTGTATATGCTACTCTTGTGTTTCTTGGAGTTGAATAAGATTCGTACATATTCTTAATGATTTCAGATGCACGGGATAAAAATACATATCCTCCAGCACTAATCATCTTTTCAACATCAACAAGTGTGTTATATTCTTTGTTATTAGCAATCTTCAATAAAGACTCAACACCACAAAGAGACTCTCCTTGGTGGAATCCTCTTGAAGCTGTTTTCATTTTTGAAGCTGTTCTTTCAAGTTTTACAGCCTCATTGTTAATATCTAAAGCAGATTGTAAAGAAGCAAAAACATTTCTGAGTTCTTTTCTTACTAGAGCTAATCTTGTTTCTTGTAATGTGCTTGCAAGATGATGCATTGCTTCAGTAATATCATCTGGAGAATTAATCTTGAAAATTTTAACGACATGCTTTGGTCCACCCATATTCATAAACTTGTCTACAATTGGGTCTGCGTGATCAAAGTCATCATTTTCAAGTAAATGAAAAGGTGTTTCCATTTTAGGCATATTTCCTAAAATGTCACTAAGCATATTTAAAACACCGTTACCACCGATAAGTTTGTCAACAACTTTAGGGTTATGAGAGTGTAATTTTGTTTTTATAGTGTAATTTTTCTTATCCATAGTTATTAACCTAAGTCTAAATCTTCGAGACTCTCCCCTCTTTTCTTCAATTCTGTTTTGATCTTTTTTAACTCAGCGGATGCATTTTCTTTACTGGCTGAGTCTTTATCTTCTAAAACACCATCAAGATAATAAGCATTGTAGATAAGTTCAGCTGTAGATCTCTTTTCCCAGTCTGTTTCTGCATCATAATCTAATCCAGCAGTTTTAATGTAAACTTCTGTTGATGCTTTTTTATCTTTCTTTTCTTCTTTTACTTCTTTGTCATCTTCACTATTATTCTTTTTCTTTTTATTGTAGTCTCTTACAATATCAACAGCTCTTTCGATAGTTTCATTTCCCCAGAATTTTTGCTTTGCTAAATATCTGACAATATCTTTCTTTTCGATACCATGGTCTAACAACTTACCAACTTTTCCCATTAAAACACGGAAAGGATTTCCTCTGGTTTTCTTTTTCTTTTTTACTTGTGCTTCTCTGTTATTAAATGACATGGTTTTATTACCCGCTGTGTGCTGATTTTTATGCTCTTCTTCATTCTCTAAATGGCTCAATTTTCTCATCATCCTACTTGCTAATTCTTGTGCAGTAGGATCGTATTGACCAGTACTAGGATCTTTTGTCTTTTTTCTGGGATCTTGAGCCATATCGATTGCTGTCATGATTTGAGAAATTCTTTTTTTATATTCTGGTCTTGTAACTCTTTCAATAATTTCTTCAAGATCAGTTTTACATTGTTGTAGATTCTCATTTCCTGCGTGGACAATCTTTTCAAGTAAAGAAATCATTTCTTTTTTAGTTACACCGGATGAGTCAGAACTCATGCCAGCACCATCTGCTCCAGCAAGATTTAAATCAATATTATTAATTCCTGAAGCTGGATTGGATGCTATACCAGAAAAAGAAAATTTCTTGTCCATATTAGAATTTGTCAATATCTAAGTTGATATTGATGTTGTTGTAAATATCGTGAATTGTTTGCGCTTTATTAATTGCTCTATTTTCAATGTCTTCAGTATGATTCTTCTTGAGACCCATTCTGTTTTGTCTTGATTTTTCTTGCATAGCGACTTTTTGGAATTCTCTTTTATCAAGTTGGTCAGGATCAACCATTCCCCATTGTGAAGAATGTTCGGAATCATTACTTGTTCTTAAAACAGAATGCGCTCTACTGGACACAACACTGGATTTTCTTAGAGAATTGAGTTTTTCTTCTTGCCAGGAACCATGCTTAGTAGCTCTTGCTTCTCTTCTTTGTGCTTCATTTACCACAGCTTGTTGGCTAGAGGCTTCTTGGCTGTTCAAAAACTCTTCTGTGATTGCAATCATATCAGGATTAAAAATAGAAGCTGATCTGGAAAGCATTGCATTCATATATTCATCTGCTGAATAAGCTTTAAGGCCACTTGTTGTAGTTCTGGCATTTAAACCATCATCAAAAGTGGATCCTGCTCGTCTGATTACATTACCATTTAAGCCATCTTCTAAGTCTTGTCTAAAAGAATATTTAGGCTCTTCATAAACAGATGCGCCTTGAATAGTTTCCCATGATCTATCGAAAGATTGAGCTTCTTTTTGCATTCCAACTGTTTGCTTTGCAATCTTATTTCTGTTGTTAGCGGAGTTGTTCTTTAACTCAGCATATGGGTCTTCAACCACATCGTAGCTTGCGCCAACAAACTTCTTCTCAATAAAAGATGGAATATTTTCGATTTCTGAAACTTTCTTGAATTTGCTCATTTTCTTACCTGTATATTTCCCCCAAGGCTATATCCCAGAGCTTTTGCCCTGGGATATTATTGAACTTGAGGTTAGTTATTAGTTTTTACTATCAAATAATTCGTCAACCCACTCTGGATCGCCATAGCCAAGCTCGTTCTTCCAGTAGTCTTTGCATCTATTGATATTTGCTGCATCTAAGGAAGCTTCCTTAACAATGCTTGCAACTACTTGCTTCTTAATGTTGTTATTAAGATTTGATGCCATTACTTGCTTAATTTCAGCAACCTTTGGGGACTCAGCAACTGGGGTGTTGAGCATTGCTTCAACATATTCAGCAGGGAATCCAGCAGCAACAGCCTTAGCAGCAAATGCTTTCTTTGCATTGTTGTTAAGAGCAGAAGCCTTTACAAATGTTGGCTTGACAGACTTTTGTGCAACAGCTGTTCTTGTTTCATTTTTAGAAGCAACCTTGACAAGATTCTCTCTAAAAGCCTTTCTTTGATTTAAAGCAGTTTGA
>Ga0209086_10000556_pt1 | contig 32715 bp, 29 predicted proteins | sample M_130207_XF_Meta_FD_187312 | JGI IMG/M metagenome (GOLD analysis project Ga0209086, IMG submission 187312) | Freshwater microbial communities from Lake Montjoie, Canada to study carbon cycling - M_130207_XF_MetaG (SPAdes) (version 2) | ecosystem: Environmental > Aquatic > Freshwater > Lake... | reverse complement strand
CAACCGCAGCGACCGCTAATAAAAAAAACCGATTTACTTTCTTCATTTCGATTGCTCCAAAGTATTCACTCCTGATGCGTGCCATCGAGAAACAAGAAGCCATCCTAGGCAGCTCACTGCACCAAAGAGTGCAAATCCAACAACTGCAGAAAGTGCGATCGCTGCAAAGACAAGATCCGTGCGAGCCTCGCGCATTGCCGTCATAATCACGATGCCCAGCGGAGCGTTTGGCCCACCATAACCCGAGACGAATTCGCCCACGATTGCGCCGATCACCGCGAGTCCCGCTGCGATTCGCAGTCCAGTCACGATGGCTGGTATCGACGCAGGCAAATCCAATTTTCGCCATCGCGTCCAAGCCGAAGCGCCGTGCAATAAGAAAAATTCTCGCAGTCCTGGATCGACGGAAACTTGTCCATCAATTGTTGCTGCCAGAACAGGAAAGACGGCGACAACTGTTGCTGCTGCAATCGCTGTTGGCAAGCCGAATCCAAGCCAAATCACCAAGAGTGGCGCGACTGCGACCAGTGGAACCATCTGCAAAATTGTTGCCAGCGGATAAAGCGATCTGCGCAGAAATGGAACCGCTGCGATCATGCTTCCAACGAGGATTCCAATCACAGCCGCAATGACAAAACCAATCGTGGATGCCATCGCAGTTTGTATCGCACCACCGATCAAACGATCACTGCTTGCCCACATCGTTTGCCCGATCGCCAACGGACTTGGCACGAGAAATGCGCTGACGCCACTCATCATCACTGCGATCTGCCACGCGACAAGAATGCATGCAACAGCAATCAAAGGCGCGGCAATCATACGAATCAAATTCATGACTCGCTTCATTCGACCACCACTCCTGCAGCGCATGCGAGCGATCTCATCACGGTCTCGACTTCCAACAAGAATGCAGCGCTTGTTCGGTTGCGAGCATTTCTTGGCAATGCGACCTTACGAATTTCGTGGATCGATCCCATATTCATCACAATAATTTGATCTGCAAGCCAAACTGCTTCAGAAACCGAATGCGTGATGAGCATCGTGGTTGCTCCAGAAACTTGCCAAACTCTAAATATCTCCTCGTCCAATTGCATGCGCGTGAATTCATCGACGGCACTGCAAGGTTCGTCCAACAGCAAGACATCGGGACTGGTCACAAGCGTCCGCACGAGTGCGACTCGCATTCGCATTCCACCTGAGAGTTGCGCAGGCAGCCTCGCTTGCGCCGAAGAAAGTCCCGCTGCTGCGATCACTTGATTCGCACGAGCGATTCGTTCGTTGCGCGAAACTCCCGCCAATTCCAGTGGAAGCGCAACATTGTCCGTGACATTTCTCCACGGAAGCAATCTTGCGTCTTGAAAGCAGACCGAAAGATTTTCACTTGCTCGCTCATACGCACCGCCATCTGGGTCGATGAATTTCACGGAGCCGGTTGTTGCGCGCTCAAGTCCCGCGGCAATGCGAAGGAGCGTTGTCTTTCCACAACCACTGGGCCCGATGACTGCAGTCAGACCTCCAGCAGGAATTGAAAACGAAACTTCCTTCAGCGCATAAACGCCACCAGAAAAAATCCGCGAGACGCTTTGAAAATCCAGAGTAGGAAGTTTGCGAATCATCCCGTTTTTAGATCAATATCAGCAGCCTCGCCTTGAGGAAGCTTCTTGGTCAATTCCGCTTTGAACTTGACTGGATCAACCGACGATGGCAATTTTCCAACCACCACGATCTGTTGCTTGTGTTCATATTCCTCCGCCGATGACGTTCGACCGCCCGCAGTGCGAATCATCTCCATCAGTGCGATGAGAGTTCCCTTGGAATCTGCGCTTTTTCCAAGCTTCAAGCGAATGCGGAATCCAACATTCGAGTCCAGCCAGAAAATCAGCAGCCATGCGAAGACTGTGAAAAAGACAGCCATTGCAAGTTCGCCCAGACCTGCGGCGAGTCCAACGACCACGACCATGATCGCCTTCCCCGTGACCTTTGGATTATCCAGCACCGTTCTGAAACGAATCAATCCACCGATACCGAAAATGACCAATGCCATTGTGGGTTCGACACGAACAAGTTCCGAGACAATCGCTCCAACCATTGCAAGCACAATCAAAGTATTGCGCTGCTCCAAATCCTCGACGGGATCTCCCTTGCCGGATCGACGAGGATGCCACGCGATTGCTAATCCGCACATTGCTGAGACTGCCAGACCAAGCAGCAGCGATCCAACAAACCACGGATTCGTAAAGTGCTCGATCGAGCTTTGCACACTCTTTGCGTCGATAGGTTGTTTCGACTGTTGTTCGAAGAGTGGAATCATTGAAGATCCCTTGTCAAGCATTGCGAATAATGGTGTTGGGCAGAAATTCATAAATTGCATCGTGCGTCTAGTATCCCCATAAACCATGAAAGAGCGCAACTCAACACAGAGCCATTCCTTCAAGTCCTTCAACATCCTGATCATTACAACGCTCTTTTTCGCGGCATTTCTGCCCGTCGCATGCAAACCAATCAGCGAAATGGAAGCACAAGGCGCACCTGACGAGTCGAAGTACGACGGCGGTAAAAAAGACAAAGACAAGAGCAAAGACAAGAGCAAAGACAAGCAAGGCGAGCAATCATCTGGAGCATCTTCTGCAGACGCCGCAGACAAAACCGGAAGTGATGCAGACAATCGCAAAGGTACGCACGGCCACGATCAACCGAAAACCGCTGCCAAGTGGTACATCACGATGCACGGCGAACCAAGTGGAAACACTGTGCATGCACTGAGTGGCGAGGGCGAAATGCTTGGCAACATTCTCGAGCCCATTCCGAAATCCGCTGGCGGCGATGCGAAAGGTGTGCGAGGAATGTTGCACACGGGCGAGCATGGAATCTTGTTGGTCAGCGCGAGCATGGAAAACACAAGATTGCTTCGTTATGGCGCGCCAACTTCTGATGGAACACTGCCATTCGAATCCGTGTTCGCAACGAAGGAGCTGAGCGATCCGAATCTCGTGCACTCATACGCCCTCGCAGTCGGAGCCGATGGAACTGTTTATGCGTCAAATCAAGACACAAACACAGTGACCGCATACGAAGGAATTGGCACTGCGCATCCTGGCCAACCCGTTCCAGTTCCTGCGGAAATCGTGGGACTTGGGATCCCCGCTGGAACGATCGTGCCCCGCGCGCAAGTTTCTCCGCAGGGAATCACTGAAATTCGAGGCATTGCAATTGGCGCAGATGGACTGCTCTATGTCTGCGACCGTGGCGCATCACAAGTCGTCGTCTTCGATCCCAAGACGGGACTGCGCAAGAGTGTTCTTGCCGACGCATCGAATGGACTGAAGCATCCGATCCAACTTCTCTTTGCACCAGATGGTTTCACTGTCTATCTGACGGACAATGGCGTGCCTGCAATTTTTCGGATCAATGTGAAGACTGGCGACATCATTCTGTTTGCCAACACTGCGACGGGTTGCCCTGCCCTTCCAAGTTCGCTCGCATTGGACAATGAACATCTCTATGTTGGCGATCGAAAAAAGAAACAAATTATCCGCTTCAAAATCGCCAACGGCGAATGCGACAAGAAACCATTTTCGGAATCTCTGCCAGATGCTCCAGAGTTCATGATTCCATCGACACCGATGCGGCCTGCGAGCAAAGTCCAGCCGACCACGGCGCCCTAATTTTTAATCTGAATTCGCGCTCAATCGATTCACCCGCAAATCAACTGCACGCGGAGCATCTGCGTGAGCGACGAGATATGCATGGTGCGGCGTCCCGCCCGCAAAATCTTCGGGGATGGTGTACTTCGTGATATCTCGCATCACCGCGTTTTGTGGCAGTAATTCTGGCGCGGGCGAAAATCCTCGCGCATTTGTGCTGAACCAAATCTGACCCTGCGGACTGAGCCACGGAAGAGTCATTTCGATCAGTCGCGGCCAATCTCGTTCGACTGAAAAACTATCGACCGCCATTCGTTTCGAGTTGGAAAAAGTCGGCGGGTCAAGAACGATGATGTCAAACGCATCGCCCGCACGAGGACCCGCTTCGAGCATTTGCAAACAATCTGCTTGAACAAATCGGTGCGCATCATCGACTTCAAATCCATTCAACTTCATATTTCTGCGAGACCACTCTTGATATGTGTTGCTCATATCAACAGTCAACGTCGACGCGGCTCCACCTGCGGCGGCATAAACCGTAAACGATCCGGTGTACGCAAAGAGATTCAGCACGCGACTCCCCATCGATCGCTCGCGCACCATCGATCGCGTCGTGCGATGATCGAGAAAAAGTCCAGCATCGAGATAGTCCGAGAGATTGACCTCAAACTTCAACCCCTGCTCGCCGACATTTCGGATGACTTCTGTTTGACCGATCCGTTCATATTGCGCGATCCCCCGTTGCCGTTGACGATGCTTAATAAAGAGATGGCTCGGATCGACTTGAAGCGCGCGGTGTATGTGGTCGAGACACAATTGGTGAAATGCGGCTTCGGCCTCGGGAGTGTCGTCACGAGTTCGCGGGTGAAACCACACAAGAACATCGCCGTCATACCAATCAATCACCAGAGGAAACTCTGGGATATCACGCTCGTACAGACGAAAGCACGGCGCGGCAATTCGCCGAGACCATTTCTGCAAGTGGCGCATTCGTTTTTCGAGTCGATTATCAAGCATCTGGTCAATAAGTCCTTCGAGTTGTCAATTCATCGGTAATCGGTACACTTCCAAACTCAATTTCGCAACTCTATATAAAGGATCCAAACACATGGCTCGACTCATGCTTGCGCTGTTTTCTCTCTGTCTTCTGACCCCCGCTGCTTTTGCAGGTGAGGCGGACTTGAAGGTTCCGTCCTTGACACAAGTTCAGTTTGACGTTTTTGGAACAGCTGTTTCGGGCGTTGGGATTCTCTACTCCGGGCTCCTCGTCTGTGTTGCAGCTTGCCTTTTCGGCTTGGTGCAATACAAGCAGACCAAGGCCCTGCCTGCGCATGAATCCATGCTTTCTGTCTCCAACATCATTTGGGAGACATGCAAGAGTTATCTCTTTCAACAAGGCAAGTTCCTTGTATGGCTTTGGATTCTGATTGCGGCTTGCATTGTCTATTACTTCGGCATTCTCGAGCATAAGTCAGGCGGCGATGTCGCCATGATTTTGGCGGCAAGCGTTCTGGGAATCCTTGGATCGTACGGCGTTGCGTGGTTCGGTATCCGAATCAACACGACAGCGAATAGCCGCGCAGCCTTCGCAAGTTTGCGTGCTGCTTCACTTCCCGTGCTTGGAATCCCGCTGAAGAGCGGCATGAGCGTTGGACTGTTGCTCGTCTCAGTCGAACTCTTCTTCATGATCTGCATTCTTGTATTCCTTCCAACCGCACTGGTCGGCCCTTGCTTCATCGGTTTCGCAATCGGTGAAAGTCTCGGCGCAAGCGCGCTTCGCATCTGCGGTGGAATTTTCACCAAGATCGCAGACATCGGCGCGGATCTCATGAAGATTGTTTTCAAACTTCCAGAAGATGATCCGAAGAATCCAGGCGTGATCGCAGATTGCACTGGCGACAATGCAGGTGACTCTGTCGGACCAACTGCAGACGGCTTCGAAACATACGGCGTGACGGGCGTTGCTCTGATCGCATTCTTGGCTTATTCGCTGGGCGAAGTCAATCCAAGTCTCTGCGCAACTCTCATCGTTTGGCTCTTCGCCATGCGAATTCTGATGGTCATCACCAGTCTCGTTTCGTACTTGATCAACGAAGTTATTTCGAAGGCTCGCTTCGGCGAATTGGCCGATTTCGACGAAGAAGCACCACTGACTTCGCTCGTCTGGTTGACTTCAATCATCTCGATCGGCGTGACATTCATTGCCAGTTATGTCCTGCTTGGAAACATCGCTCTTGGATCGGAGACCGTCGCAAATGTTGTTACAGCAACACCAATTGCAGCGGGAACACTTGTCGAACAAACGACGACGATCACAGACAAAACGAAATATCTGCCTGACCTTTGGTGGATTCTCTCAGTGATCATTTCGCTCGGCACCATTGCCGGCGCACTGATTCCAGAATTCACAAAAGTGTTCACAAGCACGAAGTCTCGCCACGTGAAGGAAGTTGTCAACGCCAGCAAGCAAGGTGGAGCAAGTTTGTGCATCCTCTCTGGTTTGGTTTCTGGAAACTTCTCAGCATTCTGGAATGGTTTGGTCATTCTCTCGCTGATGGGTCTTGGCGTTTGGTGCGCCACTGCTCACGACATGATGCGAATCATGCCAGCGGTTTATCCTTTCGCAGCTCCGATCTTTGCGTTCGGTTTGATTGCGTTTGGATTCCTTGGAATGGGGCCAGTCACAATCGCTGTTGACTCGTTCGGACCAGTCACGGACAACGCGCAAAGCGTCTACGAATTGAGCCAAATCGAGAAGATTCCTAATATCAAGGAAGAGATCAAGTCGAAGTTCGGATTCACTCCAAACTTCGAAACTGCCAAACATAAATTGGAAAAGGGCGACGGCGCAGGCAACACATTCAAGGCAACTGCAAAACCAGTTCTCATCGGAACTGCAGTCGTCGGTGCGACCACCATGGTCTTCGGCATCATCTTGGCGCTCATCGGCGTCGAGACTGCATCGTTGCTCGGTGGAGTCGTGAACACTGCTGACCCTGCATACAAGGTTGCGCTCGCGCAAGGTGTGCAAACCGTTATCGGCAAACTCTCGATCGTTCAGCCTGCAATTCTGCTGGGACTCCTCATGGGTGGATCAGTCATTTACTGGTTCACAGGAGCAAGCACCCAAGCCGTTGTGACGGGCGCGTACGGAGCCGTGGTCTATATCAAGAACAACATCAATCTTGAAAAGGCAACTGCAAGTATTCAGGACTCGAAAGAAGTTGTGCGAATCTGCACGGTCTATGCACAGAAGGGCATGATCAATATCTTCATCGTCGTCTTCTGTTTGTCGTTGGCACTCCCCTTCTTCGATCCGTTCTTCTTCATCGGATATCTGATCGCCATCGCGTTCTTCGGTCTTTTCCAAGCCATTTTTATGGCAAACGCCGGTGGTGCTTGGGATAATGCCAAGAAGATCGTCGAAGTCGACATGCGCGCCAAGGGAACCCCGCTTCATGAAGCAACCGTCGTTGGCGACACCGTCGGCGATCCCTTCAAGGACACCAGTTCCGTCAGCTTGAATCCGGTGATCAAGTTCACCACACTTTTCGGCTTGCTTGCAGTTGAAATCGCAGTCACGATGCAGAATCAGAACACGAAAATTGCAATCGGCACGACATTCCTCGTGATCGCTTTGATCTTCGTTTATCGATCCTTCTATTCGATGCGAATTCCAGCCGACGCAAAGAGCTGATTCAAAAGTCTCGATCCAAAAACGCCGTATCATCAATATTGATGATGCGGCGTTTTCTTTTGCTCTCTGCGATACTTGGCGCTGCCTCTGTGCTGTGGATGAGTTCTGCTACTGCGCAGACTTCGGCGCAGACGCCAACGCAGACGCCAATGCAGATTGCTGCGGTTCTTGATCCGGCAATTGAGCGCCACGCAGCAGAAGAAGACTCCAAGATGCCCAAGTGGTTGGTGGATGACATCGAAAAATATGGAGCAGTCTCGCTCTTTGGTGCGTTCGTAATTTCTGGTGTTGGATTGCATCTCTCTGAAGACTTGATTTTGATTCCAGCTGGATGGTTGGCTGCACATGACATGAAGATGTTTGTGCATTTCTGGATTTGGGCATACTTAGGAATCGTCGTAGGCGATGGGCTTTGGTTCTTCATGTGCTCGACATTTGGAACGCGCTTCCTGCATTCGAAGTGGTTCAAACGCGTTTTGCATCCAAGGCGATTGCTCGAAGTGAAACATCAGATCGACGAACGCGGATCGCTTGTGCTGCTCGCTGCGCGTTTCATTCCTGGCACGCGAACGCCAGTGATCACGATGTGCGGTTTGATGCATATGGCGTGGTGGAAATTTCTGCTCGTTGAATTGTCCTGCGTGATCGTGACCGTGCCGCTGCAAATGTTGGTTGGTGTGATGGGAGCGCGTGCGGCTCGACAGGCTGGCGTTACAAATATCACACATCAGGCGCTCGTCGGCATTGCATTCACGCTTGGATTTGTGGTGTTGATGTACTTCGTGCATCTGTGGTTTGCGGCGCGCAAGTCCAAGAAACGCGCGCCTCGTGCGCCCGCTCGTTGGTTGAAGCTTTATCACGCTACGAAGCGGTTGGTTGTGCGGCCCGAGCCTCCAGTCGCGCAATAGACTTTGACGGCAATTGCAAGGGATCGCGAGTGGCATTACACTCATCCACTCGCATCAGTTGGGCGAATACTCAAGCGGTCAACGAGGACAGATTGTAAATCTGTTGGCTACGCCTTCGAAGGTTCGAATCCTTCTTCGCCCATTGTTTCACTTTGCAGGGTTTTGCAGACTTGCCCCCCTGTGTTACGGGCAAATCGTAAGGCTGCAGCACTGCGTTCTGCCCGTAACACGCTGTTCTTAACAGGGGGCAAACCAAAGTAATCCGCAATAACCCACGCCACACCTGTAGGATTTCACAATGTCATACACCGGGCGCACGGACATTTTTCCACCGACTCATGCGACATGGTTGCACACGCACATCGAGTGTGTGTGCGATACGAATACAGCGACCTCTGCCACACTTCGACCACTTCGATGATCTCTTCTGTTTTCTTCATCGACGGATTTTATGCGCAGTATTGGAATCTCTCGACGGCTCGAAAGAATCGTTCGACCCTCAGGGAATCACCTTCCGCCCTCGTGTGGACCTGTAGGGTTCTGACCCCATCGGACGGCACTCCAGCGCCTTCTACGGCCAACGTTTACAACTCTCTATACCCCCTTCTCGCCTAAAAGTCTGAAGTAAAGCGCAGCGAAATCCCCACCGCACGGAGTACATTGATCGCAGATCGGGTTTTCCGATTCTGGTCCGAAGTTTTGTTTAGGAGTTGAAGATGAGATTTATCAATGCACTTGTTGCGTGTTCTGTTGTCGCAATCACAAGCACCGCTGCGTTATCGCAATCATCGGCCGTGCAGTGGACTGTTGCGAGTGGTGGCAATGGGCATTGGTATCAGTTGCATCCGAAAGTTGGCGACTGGTTTGCGTGTCGAAGCGCAGCCCAAGGACTTGGCGGCGACCTTGCGACACCATCGACCGCTGCGGAGAATGCGTTCATCGAGCCGCTCGTACCAATAAAGCAGTTTCCAATCTGGAATCGTGTGTTTCTTGGCGCACGGCAGAGGGCTGGTGGAGTGCCCACGGATGGTTGGTATTGGGCCGATGGAAGCAGTTGGTCTTTCACTGACTGGCATTCAAATCAGCCGAATGGTGGCGAGGGGTTCCTCGTTGCCATCAGGGACGAAAAAGGGTGTACATGGGGTGACTACGGTGTCGACAGTACAGACATCTATTTCTTCCTCATCGAATGGTCCGCCGACTGCAACAACGACGGCATCGTGGACTATGGTCAAATTCTTAGCGGACAACTTATCGATGCGGACGCCAATGGCATCCCTGACGACTGCCAGACTGCTACCAAGCGATTGGTCCCGCAGCAGTACGCAACAATTCAGGCTGCCGTTGATGCTGCCGTCGCAGGTGATACCGTCCTCATCACGGGAGGGAGTTACTCCGAAACCGTCAACCCACTCGGAAAATCGATCTTGGTCAGCGCACTCGTTGGATCCGGGGATGTCCTTCTGTCGGCTCCTGACAACCAACGATCAATTCGATGTATCTCGGGCGAAACAAGCGCCTGCGTAATCCGTGGGATTCACTTTGTTTCCACGTCGGCGAAGAATGTCGTCAGCGGTGGAATCCACATTGCTAACGCCTCTCCTCGAGTCGAAAACTGCTGGATAGATGGCGTGAAGTCTGCGATAACGATCGGTTCCTGGGGTGGGGCAGTCGATGTCGTATCGGGCAACCCTCGATTCGTAAACTGTCTTTTCGAGCACAATCAAGTAGTTACCACCACATGGGCGGACGGCGGAGCATTCGTTGTGCGGAGTGGCTCAACGGTATTAGAGGGCTGCACATTTCGAGACAATTCTTCTGGGCAAGGATCCGACCTGTTCATCAATGGCAACCCGACTGCTTCGGCAACTCTTTTCCACTGCACCTTTACCGGAGCTAGTGGTAACGGATTCGGGGCACGCATTTACAATTATGGACCCGGGGATGGGTCGGTGGTGGTCAACCTAAACGATTGCGACTTCTCCGCCATCAGCCAAAGCGTGAACTCGTTGGTGCATGGTTGGGACTCGGTGAACATGACTCGAACTAGGTTTGAGAATTGTGCGACTGGTCAGTCGGGCGCACTCATTTCTCAGCACAGGAGTCAACTCATTCTGTCGCTCTGCGACTTTGCGAACAATTCGGTTGGGGCTCTGGTCTCGGTGGACCCCACACAGGGCGGTACTGCAATCATTTCAACCTCTTCTTTTTGCGGGAACACTCCCATGGGGCCGTCATTCGACAACATCCTCTTGGATGGCGGGGGTAACTCCGTATCGCAACAATGCTGCGTCGCCGACATCAGCGGTAACGGTGAAGTGAACGGAGTGGACTTGGCTGAACTTCTGAATGCTTGGGGCACAGACGGTCAAGGAGAGTTTGACGCTGACATTGATGATGATGGCATTGTGGCTGGATCCGATCTGGGGCTCGTTCTCAGCGGCTGGGGTCCCTGCCCGAACTAGTCAGATCTCCGATAGGCGTGATACCTCCACGGTGTGGCGCCACCGCCAATCGCCGACTCGCTTCGCAGATTCCATTAAGTTTGTAGAGCCGATCGGTTATAACCGCCGTATGGCACTTAGTGTTTGGGATCGGTCACCAGCTCTGGGTGTTCTGGGCTTTCAAGGAGTCAATTGTGAAATTTGCAACCCGCTTTTTTTTGTTGATGATTATCGGTTTCGTCGATTCGCTCGGCGTCGCTCAAACTACCGTTCAGTGGCGAATCGAAGATGGCGGGAACGGGCATTGGTATGAGGCGGTCTACTCAAATCCACCGAAGTCTCCCGAATCATGGTTCGCCTTTGCCACTACAAACGGTGGGACCGTTGCCTCGATCACCTCAACTGCGGAGAACGCAGTTGTCTACTCGATTGCGTGGCAGAATGGCGAGTTTACACAGGCTTGCATCGGAGGCAAGCGCAACTCGAGCAACGCGTTTCAATGGGTGGCGGGTGATACTTGGAACTACACCCAATGGTCCAGCGGTGAACCTAGCTGCACCTGTGAAAAGTATCTGATGCTATACAGCGGCGGGTGGAACGATACGAACACCAACGCTCGTCACTGGGCGATCGTTGAGTACTCGACCGACTGCAACGGAGATGGGGTCGTCGACTTCGCGCAATGCCGTGAAGGTCTACTGCTCGACAACAATGCCAACAATGTTCCCGACTGTTGTGAGCAAGGTCAGCCGTGCGTGTTGATTTGCGACGCGGATATTGACCAGACAGGGACCGTTGACGCCGTGGATCTCGCAGCGCTCTTCGTGAATTGGGGGACGAGTGGCGGTTCGTATCCACGCAGCGATATCAACGTTGACGGCATCGTTGACGGTCACGATCTTGCAACCGTGCTGAATGGCTGGGGCTCCTGTCCGAACTGATTCTGAAGAAACGGCCTAATACCTAAAAGAAAGGCGCCCATGTTAGGGTGCCTTTCTTTCTCTTAGATGCAATCCATGCATCAACAAGATTTGAGAAGAATCACAAACAAAACGATGAGGATCACGACGGCACAGCCGGCTTGACCACCAACGCCTCCGAAATTTCCACCGCCTCCACAACCACGGCACATTAGTTGGCTCCGATCAACGTAAGGGCCGCCATCCATGCTTTACGCTTTAACTCTGCGCCTTGCCCTACAAAGGTGGAACTCAATCGCCTTTCATCACGCTCCACCTGACTCTTGCCCCTACTCGGCCGTTCCCAGTCCACATATTGACTGACTGCATTTACTGCAGCCCATGCGGAATGCTCGATTCCCTTGATGCGCTGAAACTCATGATCGAAATTTGCAGTGATTCCAACCCTTGCTGCCTGATTCTCTGGTGGTGAATTCTCAACTGGTGGGCCTAAGACCGCATCCAAATAATTCGCAAATCGCTTGGTCGTCATTCGATACTGTGCCAAAGTATTCATCTGCACTTCGAACTGTCGGTGTTGTTGCACTGCGATTCCTAGGACAGCTTGTGCATCTTCCAATCGATTTTGAAATCCTCTCGTATGCCTAGCAACAACAGAGTTTGGACCTGCATTTCGAATTGCCATTGTCAAAGAATTTGCACATACAACTCTGATGACAGTTTGCAAAGCGCGAAATGCGACTGATCCATCATGAGAATTACAGACCAAGATGTATGGTCGGACCACATCATCGGCTCCATGAATTCGCATTTCACCAGGCAATCGCACGAGAGCCCATACCAAAGCTCCGTTACGGACTGATCCTGCAGACTCATACGCAGCCAATCGTCGACCCATCAACTCATCCAGCCAGCCAAAGGCTGCTGCATTTTGTACTGGGCGATATCGCTTACCCACAACTCCCAAAACATCCTTGGTGTCTTGACGAACAATCGCTTTATGATCCAAGACTTCGTAGCGAATACCCTCGATGCTGGTGTAAAGCGGACAACCCTTCACTTGCCAATCCAGTCCTGCAAGCTTTAACGCACCATCGCTTGTAACTGCTCCAGACGTTCGTTGACCAACTCGATGCCAGACTGGTGTGGAACCTGCAACGAAAACTTCTTCTGTTCCATCCTTGCGAATAGTGATGCCGGTCGATTCCTTTCCATGCGATACTTTTTTGTTTATATCTTGGCTCATAAAAGAGCCTCCTTTCTTAGGGGTTTTTGAATTAAAAATGTAAGTGGTCATGCTGCAACTTTTTCCTTGGGCTTGGGCAATCCAGCGTCTCGATTACAAATTTCCACGACTTCAACTTCTGGCTGCCCTCCAGTTATGTCTATAAATTCATGGACTCCCGAATCTGGTGGCAAATCTCTAACGGGCTCCGCCAGAATCTTCATAACCAAGCGTTCATACAATTCTCCATCCGTGAGATGGTTTGTATGCAACAGAAAGATGCCCAACTTTGCTAAACCGTTGATGATCAATGCCAATGCTTCTGCTGTTTCTTGTTGTGTGAGTTGGTCCAGCATTACTGGAAAGATTCCAATTTCTTGGAGCTGCTCGAGATTGGTGGTCATCGGAGCATGCTCGAAATCGTAAATCAATGTCCAGTACATCCGATCAGTGCAATCGCCCTTTGATGTTGCTTGCGATATCAAATCCTCGATTGCTTGATTACGACGAATCCGTTTGAGTGAAACTAAATCTGTTTTTGACATGTTGAATCCTTTCTAAAAGTGAAATGAAAAACCGCCATAACCAATGACTCCCACCTGCAGAGCGAAATGCTCCGCAGACGCGAGAATCAATGTTTGGTTATTGGCGGTTGGTGCTGCGAGTCATTTAAGACCGCAGCATGTGTCCAAGAATCCGAGCCACAAGTTCAATGATGCGAAATAATGCTGCAAGAAAAAATCTCAACGCATTGCCGAATCCAACGATGCTTCGACCAAGTTCACGGCTCATCGGCACCATCCACTGTGGAATGAGTACCGATTGCTGCTGGACACTGCGATGCAAATGGGCATGATTTACAGGGCCAACCAGGTCGTGTTGGAAAAACACCTGATTCAATCCCCCGCCATACTTCTCCGATTTGAGACACACAAGCACCGATTGATTCTGGACGACTGTGCACTTGATGAAGTTGCACAATCGGAGTCTTGGCTTTAGTCACAGTCACAAATTCAATGCCTACAACTTTTTTCCATCCATCAAGTTCATGATCCAAGAGCGCTGCATACAACCGTAATTGCGGTGCAGCTTCTTCAACCTTGTCAGGATTCCACTTGGACTTTGTGGTTTTGTAATCCCGCAAGATCAATCCTTCGTCGGTGCTACGAACAAAATCAGTTTTACCTTCGATAGGCGGAATCAGCGGATCAATAATTCCAGAGACTCGATCTTCGATACAAACAGGAGTTCCTAAAGGTTGTGCTTCAGGACTCGCTAAGAACGCATCAATCATTCGCCCACCAAGAGAATGCAATTGTGTTGCAGATTCTGTTTTTGTATAACGAATTGGCAAGAGCGTTGAATTCATTGCGTTGGAGAGCCGCTGATTCAATTCCTCTGGAGTTGGTATTGGAATCCCTTCGAGTTGTGATGTATGCACTTGAGCAAAAGCTTCATGCATCGCCGAGCCAAAGATCAGAGAACTGCTAACGAAATTGGGTTCAGCCTTGAGTACGTATTTGAATTCAAATGCCCGAGGACACATTTGATACTGCTGGACTTGACTCCAAGAGATGTAAGGCCGGCCCGTAATGCTTTGGGCAATTGCTGCTGGAGTGCCTGATTTTGGCGGAATTACCAGTGGATATTGTTGAAAATTGTTCGCACTGGTAATCAATGTTGACCTCCCAGACGATTTCGAGGACCTTGGACTTGGCGTTGCTTCAAGAGATCAATCAACCGTGATGCTTGCCGAACATCCAGTTGGCTCAGGCTGACTGCGAATTCATCATGCGCTTCGATATCCAAATCACATTGCAAACGCCTAGCGATGGCTTTGAGAGCCCGCATTTGTGAATCAGTTGCAGGACGTAATGGCTGACTGTGAAAACCATTTGAATTGAAATTATTAGTGACAGTTTCAACGACTGGATTCTCAACGCTGGACATTGGAGCAACACGCAGGACACCACTTGGACGTGTTGTTGCATGGTGCTGGTGACGGTTGATACTTTGATTTTGAAGTGAATCGAGGCTTGCCACCGTCACCGTCACTGATGCTGGATTGTTGGTTGTTGTTTTTTGTTGTCCAACGGTTCCTTCGACTTGCCGATTCAAAGCGATTGCTGCTTGAGAATAAATTCGCTCAATCTCATTTTGCAGTCTGTTGGAATCTGCCAGCAGACCAGAGTCGAGTTCTGCGGTGAGGTTCAAGGAATATCCTGTTGATTGAAAATCCTTGGAAGCTTTTCTTGATACGCCGACATTGATAATAAAAGGCATGAATGCCCCTTTCGTGTTGTGCTCCTGATATGAGAAGCATGAGGAATGGAGGTGACGAAGCCCCCAAAATGCAAGCAGCCCACCGTCAAGTGGGCCGCAAAGACCTACAAAGGCCTTCATATATATTGACACGAAATACGGGGATTTTTAGGGGTTTTAGGAGTAGGAAGCGTAGTGACCACGAGACACGCTTCACTCCAAACTTCAAGCGTGATTCGTTGACATCCGGGCATCCAACCTTTACCTTTGGATGGTTACGGATCGCTGTGACGAAGATTCGATTGACCAAGGAGGCTTCACATGTATAACTTTGATATCCAAAGCGACGGGAAGTCGGCGCTTCATATGACCTGCCCGAAATGCGGCATATCTGGACCCTATCCCGTCATCCGTACTGATCCGAACTTATACGGCTTTGACAATTCCACAGTCGAATTGTTCAAGAGAATTGCGGGGCAGGATTTGTCTTATCGTATACGCACGAAGAAATGCTTGAATTGCGAAAAGCAATTCCGATCCGCGGAGCTGGGTTTTGTGTTTCTGGCTGGGTTGGTGAAAGAAGTGAAGGACTTGGAGAGGATGAAATCTGAGTTTCAGGAAGCGCTAAATATGGAAAGAAAGGACAACGCTGCGCATTGTGCTGAAATCAAGGCACTACACACTGCGATCCGAAACGCATCCAAGTTATTGACTGGCCAGCTTCCAAAGCGCAAGAAGTGAACGCTCTTCCACACAACGGTCAACAAGAAGGCAAGTGCCAGCCCCGACAATCCGTAACCAACAACCACGGCGAGCTCAACCCCTCAGCGTCTCATACAGCCGTGCTGGTCCCAACAGAATCTCCTTGAGCCCATCGCGAATGCGTTGAGAATCAAGGGCTTGGCTGCTCATCACCGTATGTGCAGCCAGCGCATCCATAACAGCGCTCAGGATCGCCTGCTGCAAGTCTGGAGAATTTGAGAACTGTTCCTTGGTGTTGTTGTTCGCTTGTTGTCTCAGCGTCTCTGACTCCAGCAGCTTGCCTTTGAGAACATTGTTCACATAAACCAGTCGGTCTTGATCAGTGAGCTCTCCTTCAAACAAATCGTTGACTTGCTCGATGATCTCTCGGAGAAAAGCTTGCTGTTTCTCCTGCACTGTCCCACTACCGACATCCGTAATGGGCTCCAATTTTGGCTTATCTCCTGCACCTAAAACCATCACTTGGCGTCCATGGTTCTTCAAATTGTGATGCGTCAATACCACCTTTGATAAATCGATCTCATCTCGCTCTCGTCCAAAGTCCAAGAGCCTCAACAATTGGCGGAAGAAAATGGATCGCTTCTCAATATCCGTGTTTCCGTAATCGAAAATCTGAGATAAATAAATGTACAGCCGTTGGAAGGAACCCAAATCGGTTTGAAAGAGACGCAAGGAATCAAGTTCACCCTTTGCTGCGCCAACTTTCGCATGATCACTCAAATCCTTCGCCAGCTGGAGTGCAACTTGCGCCGTCTTATAGCGCTTGTGCAAACGATCAACGACCGGTCCAATTGCTGAAACGAGATCGCTTTGTTTGGAATTTGGGTCCAACTCAACCGCCACAACTCTTTCGATTTCAAAGTCGTCGTAATGTCCCGTTGCGTCCAACTTTGCTCGAAGGTTGTAAACCAAGTTGGGGTCTGTGACATCGGAGAGCTCAGCAGTCGTGTGGTACGTCTTGAACGCTTCCAAAACATCACTTGATTCATTGACGAAATCCAAAACGTAAACGGTTTCTTTCCCTGGATGTGCTCGATTTAGTCTCGACAACGTTTGCACCGCTTGGATTCCAGCCAGCCGTTTGTCGACGTACATCGCACACAGCAACGGTTGATCAAATCCCGTCTGGAATTTGTTTGCCACTAACAGGATTTGATACTCATCGGTATTGAATGCGTCTCGAATGCTTCGCCCTCGAAGTGCAGGATTTAAGACAGTGCCGTTCTCGGTGAATGAATCGGGACCTGATTCCTTGTCATGAACTTCCCCTGAGAATGCCACGAGTGAACGAATGGCGTAACCCTTGTCTTTGATGAATTTGTCCACTGCCAATTGCCAACGTACGGCTTCCAACCGACTACTGACGACGACCATCGCCTTTGCATTTCCATTGATTAGTGGAGCAACGAGCTGACGAAAATGCTCTACGACGACTTCAACCTTTTGCGAGATGTTGTAAGGATGGAGCCGAACCCAACCCATGATGCCTTTCATCGCTGCGCTTCGTTCAACTTGTTCTGCTGTGAGTTCCTGACCATTATGCGCCAATTTGAACGCCAATTTGTATGTGGTGTAATTCTTTAGAACATCCAAGATAAAGCCTTCTTCGATTGCTTGGCGCATCGAATACACATGAAATGGTGCTGGCAAATTCGTAATGCTTGCAGGCAGGCTTGGATCAGGCCGAGTACCGAACAACTCCATCGTCTTGACCTTGGGTGTGGCAGTGAACGCTACGAACGTAATACCAGAATGATCCGCTCGTGCCTTCAATTCTGCTGCCAAGATGTCATCTGTACTGACTTCTCCGCCATCCTCAAATTCCGAGATCTCAGTTGGCGTCAATACCGCTTTCAGTTTCGTTGCTGCTTCTCCTGTTTGCGAACTGTGTGCCTCATCAGCAATCACAGCAAAGCATTTTCCTTTTGTTGCAGCAAGCTCTCGTACTGCTTTCAGCGCAAACGGGAATGTCTGAATAGTGCAAACAACAATCTTTTTATCCGCAGCGAGTGCTGCAGACAATTCACTGGACTTGCTTTCGCCTTCTCCAGTAATTCTTGCCACGACACCAGCGGTGCGTTCAAAGTCGAAGATTGCATCTTGGAGCTGAGAATCGATGACATTGCGATCAGAAATCACCAATACGCTGTCAAAGACCTTCTTGTCCGTTGCATCGTGCAGAGTGGCTAAGAAATGTGCAGACCATGCGATGGAGTTGGTCTTGCCTGATCCCGCAGAATGCTGAATCAGATACTTGCCACCTGGACCTTCGCGTCGTACTGCTTCTACTAGTTTTCGAGTTGCAGCCAACTGGTGGTAACGAGGAAAAATAATTTCCTTGATAACCATCTTTGCGTCTTTGACCGAAATCATGTATCGACCCAAAATCTCCAGCCAACTGTCTCGAGCCCATACTTGTTCCCACAAATATGACGTTCGGTGCCCTCCTGTTGGATTCAATGGATTTCCAGGACCACCTGCATCGCCCTGATTGAAGGGCAAGAATCGCGTTGCTGGGCCTGCCAACTTCGTCGTCATGTGCGCTTCATCGTTACTGACGGCAAAGTGGACCAATGCTCCGCTGGGAAAACTCAACATCGGTTCAATCGGTCTTGCTTTGGGCTTTGGGTTGCGATCAAAGCGATACTGATCAATGGCATCCTGTACGGACTGCGTAAAGTCTGTTTTGAGTTCCACAGTTGCAACGGGCAAGCCATTGAGGAAAAACACAAGATCAATGCTGTTCTCACAAGTTGCGGAGTAATGAACTTGCCGTACGACTCGCAGTCGATTTGATGTGTATCGCGCAAGAATGTCAGCGTTGATTCGAAGCGCTGGCTTGAACTCAGCCAACTTCAACTTGCCTCTCAGCCCCAAGAAATCCATACCGTGGCGAATGACATCAAGCGTTCCTCGTTGATTCAGTTGGGCTCGTAATCGCTCACTCACAATTTGAATCACTTTTGCACCGTGATCTTTGACCAACAACGCCCACTCCTTGGGTTGCGTTTCTTGTAACCATGCTTCAAGATCGGCTGGATAAAGCGCAAGCACCCTGTCATAACCACTGTCATCGGGCGAGTAGTGCCAGCCATGACTGGCGAGGTAATCACAGATTTCGGTTTCGAAATTGATTTCTTTGTGGAGTGTGCTCATGCTGATTCAACTGATACCAAGTTACGCACATCAATCTGTCCTGTGACGGCTGCAGAGATCAAAGCAGTGCGCCGTTCCTTGAGGAGATCGATTACACGATTCGCTTCGGTGGTGAGGGTGTCGAACGTCGCCAACTCACGCTCCAAGTGCGCCACTATCGTGATTTGTTCGGCGAGCGGTGGAAGTGGGATTCGCCTGCCGCTTGTGATTGAAAGTGGAATCCGGGAGCGAGTCGTTCCGGTGGCGAGCATGCCCGCATCGAAAGTTGCACTGACGCTGAGAACCGTCGCTACGAAGGCTGGGAGCGCGCGTTCGCGATTTAGGCGAAAGCAGAAACAATCCGCCTTCACCATCGCAGGTTCGATTCCGACGGGAGCGACACAAGCCCGACCGACCAAGTTCTTATCGTCGCCGAGTCCCGCGATGAGCACATCTTCCGCAACAACCTCGTGCCCGGTCAGATCGTTGTCGTGATATTCCTTTTCGATGAACGCCGCATCCGAATCGTTGAATCCTTCGGCCCTGATGTTCTGAAGCCGGATGACTCTCACTCCCGAATCTGCGTAGTGCTCAGACTTCAAACCCGAGCCAAACGGACCATCGCAGCGAGATAGCGTGATACGGCCAAGAGGCTTCATCTCCCAATGCTCTTGCACCTCACCGAGCCATTCGATGCCAGAATCCTTCATCGGTGCATCGGGGTTCAGTCCCTTGGTGACCGCATGTGAAATCACGGCTTGCCGCTTTTCCTTCAACAACTCGATCAATCGCTCCTGCTCCGCCACCAGCTCATCAATCTTCGCAGTCTCATGATCCAGGAACGTGAGAACCGACTTCTGTTCATCGAACGACGGGATGCCAACTCCTATCGACTTTAAGATGTCCCAATTGATTGCTCTGCGATGTTCAAGAATGCCGTTGCCAAACGATTGTGCATTTTTCTGGAACGATCGACTTTCAAAAATGCGAAGGGCGAACCGTGACTCGACAACGTCGTTCTTTGGTTTCAACACGATATAAACGGAACTGCACACGCCGTCGTAGTCGGACAAACCGTATGACCCGATCCCATAGTTCATACTGTTAATAACAAAATCACCACGGGTGACGATTTTGCACTTGCTCAGGTCTTCCGGCTTCTTGTTTCCAACATCTCCTTTTTCGGCATACGGGATGACGCCCACGTTCGCCATCAACGATAAGTAGTCTTGGCATTTTGCGTACTCATTCTTAGCAGTTCGCTCCTGAACAATAGCACGGCAGGGAAGCACCTGCCAATGCTCGGGCACCTCACCGAGCCATTCAACACCACTCGTCTTGTATTTCGGATAACGCGGGAAACTCATTTCGTCAATCCACCGATCATCGTGAGTATGCGGTCAGTCACGCCCTTGAGATCAGCGTCAATCTCAGCTAGAGCTCGTGGTGGTTTGAAAACATAGAAGTGACGGTTGAACGGAATCTCATATCCAACTTTTGTCTTCTCGTGATCGATCCATGCATCAGGCGCATGTGGCAAGACTTCACGCTTGAAATATGCATCCACACTCTCGCTGAGCGGCACATTCTCACTATCACGCAGGTTGGCATCGGCTTGTTGCTTTCCTTTGGTCTTTCCCTTGGTGCTCAACAGAATCTTGCCAGCAGCGTCTCGCTCAGGTCTCTCAACGGTGATCGTGCTATATCCAAAATCTTCATTCTTAAATATCCGACTGATCGGGACTCCATCTTTCGTAGATTCTTTACCCTCGCCAAACAGTCTGGTGATTTCTTCGATATGTTCTGGACTGAGTTCCTTACTCTTGCTGCCAAGATTTTTACGCATCTTCTGCCAGAATCCACTGGCATCAATCAACTGGACCATTCCCTTTCTGCGCTTGGGCTTACGGTTTGTCACGATCCACACATAGGTGCTGATACCTGTGTTGTAGAACATGTCCGTAGGCAGACCAATGATCGCTTCAACCAAATCATTTTCCAACACATAACGACGAATCTCGCTCTCACCTGATCCAGCTCCGCCTGTAAAGAGCGGTGAGCCATTAAGAACAATTCCAAAGCGGCTACCACCATCAACTGCTGGACGCATTTTGGAAATCAAGTGCAACAGAAAAAGCAAAGATCCATCACTGACTCTTGGTAACCCTGGACCAAATCTTCCAGAAAAACCTTGGTCATCAGCTTCTTTGCGAATCTCATTTTCAATTTTCTTCCATTCCACGCCAAATGGTGGATTTGAAAGCATGTAATCGAACTGTTTTCCCCGTAATCCATCTGCAGAAAGCGTATTTCCACAGATGATATTGGCGACATCTTGACCCTTGATGAGCATGTCTGCCTTACAAATCGCATACGACTCTGGATTGAGTTCTTGTCCATACATCACCAGTCGTGCATCTGGATTGAGTGTTGCCAAGTGTTCTCCACCTACGGAGAGCATGCCTCCAGTGCCTGCTGTTGGGTCGTACATGGATCGAACGACTCCTGGCTTGGTCAACGCTGCATCGTCTTCAATGAAGAGCAGATTGACCATGAGGCGAATCACTTCTCTTGGAGTGAAATGTTCTCCAGCAGTTTCGTTTGATATTTCTGCAAATTTTCGAATGAGCTCTTCGAAGATGGTGCCCATTTGAGCATTCGAAACTTTTGCTGGATGTAAATCAACATTCGCAAACTTCTCAGTGACCATGTACAACAATTTGGCCTTCGCGAGGCGTTCAACTTGTGTGTGGAAGTCAAACGACTCGAAGATATCTCTCACCTCTGGTGAAAAATCATTGATGTATGCAAACAGATTTTCTTTGATGTGGTCTTGATCACCCATCAGTCGCTTCATATCGAGCTTTGATTTGTTGTAAAAATATTGCCCTGATTTCTTCAACAGGAACGGCTCAGGATTCAGTTTTGCTTTGGTGCGAATCGCGTACTCAGCAAGTACAGCTTCCTTGGTTGGCTCCAACACACAATCCAGTCTGCGTAAAATTGTGAATGGCAAAACAACTTTTCCGTATTCAGATTGTTTGTAATCACCTCTGAGCAAGTCTGCAATGGACCAAATAAATGACGAAAGATTGGAGTCGCTCATATGATTTCAATTTCCCACTAATGAGTCCGAACAAACCACCACGGAACGGTTGGTAGGTGGTGCAGTCTACGGATCGGCTCTACACACGCTCTCCCCTAAATCCCCACCGTCATCACCACCCAGAAGGCACCCTGCTTTCGATCGTTGATGTCACCAAGTGCGAAGAATTCACCTGCATTTTGTTTTTTCTGGAATATGTTGCCACAACTTTGTTGGCATATATCAAGCCTTTCAGGTGTCGGTTCTAGCCCAGTGCCAATACCCTCATTTGTTGATCAATATCTGGGGTTTTGGCATACTGAACCCCAAAATGACCTCAAAATAGGGGCAATGGGGGCTGCACCCTGTCTCTCCGTAAGGGCCCCGGGGGTACATCCCCTTTTTTGAAATCAATTGTGCCTTGAAGTAAAATACAGGCTCGTCAACACACAATTTCTTCAACCCTATTAAAAAGGAACTTCAAATGACTCATATATATCGTCCTATAACCAATCTTTACGGTTTCTTGCCTGGAGATCTGCGCATCAGAAATGATGGCACTATCTGGAACTTCAGCAACGGCGTTCAAGGCAAACAGCTGGTCCCCAAGTTCAATGAAAGTGGAAAGCCATTTTTGGAGTTCATCAATTCGACTGGCAAAAAGTTTCTTTACTGGCTCCAAGTTGAGGCCTACAAACTCTTTATAGGTCCAATTCCAAAGGGAAATGAGGTTTATGCCATCGACAACAACAAGGCCAACTTTTGTGTCTCGAATCTGGGGTTGAAGCTTAAAAATGTTCTTGAGCAAACGAGTTACCGCATTACCAATGAAACGTTTCCATCGAATGACAAAGAGAAGTCACTTGGAGTGAAGCCATTCAACTTGTCTCAACCACAAGATTCTTAGCACAACAACGCACAATCACCAGGTTCGAGTCAACACCCCCGCCACCATAATTGATGGAGCGGGGTGTTTTCTTAGAAATGCGAAATTATGTAACGAGCCTTTTTTTGAATTTCAAAAAAATACCACAGCCAGTGGGTGAAACAGCCCTGCAGCCCGCAGCCTTCGTAGCCACCAAACCATGGCGGACGCCAAGGTTTGGGGAAGTAAAAATGAAAAAGAGAAAATGGAAGATCAAAAATGGGAAAATGGAACTACGGAGTCCTCGCGACACGGAACCCGATGTTGCCGTAGATGCTGCCGGGCGTGCTGCCGCCGCGCTGCGACGCGCGGCAGTTGACGGAGAAGTAGTACCAGCCGCCGCCGCGCAACAAACGGGACGTGCCAGTCGTGGGCCCTGTGGGGTTGGTCACGCTTCCTGATGAATAAGGCTCATACCAATCCTGGCACCACTCCCAAACATTGCCAATCGTGTCATAAAGTCCAAGCGCATTTGGAAGTTTGGTTGCAACAGCGTGCGTTGTGTTGCCTGCGTTGCCGTCGTACCACGCAATATCCTCCAACACTCCATAACGCGCAGTCGTCGTCCATGCTCGACATGCGATTTCCCATTCTGCTTCCGTTGGCAAGCGCAAGCCAGTCGCAGTGTTGAAACCCTGAATCATGTTCCAAGAGACTTGCTCCACAGGGTTGTTTGGCTGCCCACTGAAATAACTCGGATTGCTCCCCATCGTTGCCTGCCACTGCGCCTGAGTTACTTCGGTCTTGCCCATATAAAAAGCATTCGTCAATGTCACTTGATGCACAGGGCTTTCATCGCTGCCACACTCCGCATCCCCAGGACTACATCCCATCGTGAATGTTCCGCCTGGAACCAACAACATTTCGATTCCGGTTCCGGTGTCGCGAACACGCCACACAAATCCACTTGCCACAATCGCAGCGCGAAGATTTGTATCGGTCACAACCGCAGGGTCTGGCGATGCTTCCAACAGCGTTGCCCACGCGGGAACAAAGTTGGAGACATAAGAAAAACTGTTCAATGAGGTCGGAGTTCCTGCTGGGGTTGTCACAATCACATCTGCTGGACCAAGTGTTCCTGTTGGAGTCACCGCAGTGATTGTGGTAGGCGAAACCACAATCAAGTTTGTCGCAGGCGCACCGCCGATGGTCACACTGGTTGCACCACCAAGATAATTCCCCGAAATGGTGATTTGCGTACCGCCACCAACCCACCCCATGTTTGGCACAACCGAAAGTATGGACGACGACGCATACGAAAACGCATTCTGAAATGTCGATGCGCGATTTGGCGTCGTGATCGTGATGCTGACAGAGCCAGCCGCATGCGCTGGAGTCACAGCTGTGATTGTTGTTGACGAGACCACGACCATATTTGTCGCTAGTGCGCCACCGATTGAGACGCTTGTCGCACCCGTGAAGTATGCACCTAAAATTGTGATCGGCGTTCCTCCAATAATCGTTCCTTGGGCTGGTGCAACGGATGCAATGAATGGCGCACATGGACCCCATCCACCAAGCAGTTGTCCAAGATCGTTCCCAGTCACCGCACCGTCACGATCGATATCACCTGGGCAGTTTGCGCACGGACCCCAGCCGACCAAGAGTTGAGCAAGATCGGCAGCGTCAACAAGTCCGTTTGGATAGATATCCCCAGTGCACTGCGCATTTACTCTTGGCGCTGCGACGCCGATGATCAATGCGACGAGCGAGAGAACGCAGATTTGAAATGATGTGCGCATTACGGATTTCGCGCGGCGCGGAAGCCGTTGACGTAATAGACGTAGTCGGGCGTGCCGATGTAGCGCTGCGACGCGCGGCAGAAGATGGAGTAGTAGTCCACGACGCCGCCGCGCAACAAACGGTACGTCCCAGTCGTGGGCCCTGTGGGGTTGGTCACGCTTACTGATGAATAAGGCCCAGACCAATCCTGGCACCACTCCCAAACATTGCCTGCCATGTCATGCAAGCCAAGACCGTTGGCAAGCTTGCCGCCCACGGCGTGGGTTTGGCCGCCTGCGTTACCGTTGAACCACGCAATGTTGCCAAGAAGTGTGTCGTCGTTGAAACCAGTTGGTTGCGCTGCATAACTGTGAAACGCCGTTGTTGTTCCGGCGCGATATGCATATTCCCATTCAGCTTCCGTTGGCAAGCGTAAACCTGTTACAGACATGAAACCACCTGTGCTTGCGATCATGTTCCAAGAGACTTTTTCGACAGGCTTCGTGGTATCCGATGAGTAACCGTTTGCGGGCACGAAATGACTCGGATTGCTCCCCATCTTCGCCGTCCACTGAGCCTGTGTCACTTCATAACGACCCATATAAAAAGCCTGCGTCAGAGTCACTTGATGCGTCGGGCTCTCGTCGGAATAGCACGCATTCGAATTCGACGCGCTGCATCCCATCATGAATGCCCCCCCAGGAACCAACACCATCTCGATGTTGCTTGAAGTGTCTTTGATTCTCCACGCAAGTCCACTTGCCACAATCGCAGCACGAAGATTTGCATCGGTCACAACCGTCGGATCTGGCGTGGCTTCCAAAAGCGTCGCCCAAGCAGGAACAATGATAGAGACATATGTAAACGCTCCACTTGCCGTCGCAGTTCCCTTCGCTCCAGTCACTTCGACAGATGCAGCGCCAACTGATCCAGCGGGCGTTACAGCAGTCACCGTGGTTGAATTGACTGCAACGACATCAGTTGCAGGTACTCCGCCAACTTTGACGCTCGTCGCACCATTCAGAAACGATCCTGCGATCGTGATTGCAGTACCACCAGAATAAATCCCTTGATTTGGTGAAACCGATGAAATCGATAATTGAACATAAGTGAAAGGAGTTGGAGCGAGTGATGTCGCGTTGCTCGACACAATCGCAATCGACGCTTCGCCAGCTGCGCCCGCCGGCGTAACTGCCTTGATCAATGTCGGTGATAGAACTTGCAGATTGGTGCAAGCAACTCCGCCAATCTTCACCGCAGTAGTTCCAGAGAGGCTTGTTCCGTTGATTGTGATTTGTGTTCCGCCCAAGACTGACCCTTGCAGTGGAGTCACGGATGTGATCACCCCTGGGCATGAACCCCAGTCCGCCAGCAACTGAGAGAGGTCTGCTCCGTTGATCTGACCATCACCGGTGATGTCGCTCGCGCACTGCCCTTGCACCGACGAAGTTGAAACACCGAAAGTCATGGTGACTGCGGCGACGAGTGAAAGCAGAATATTTTGCGATTTCATATTTGGACTCCTTGAAGTTGACAACCGGAAAACCTGTAACGCATTCAAGATAACCCAACTATCCGAAAAGTCCAAGAGAATCTCGGCGTTTCAGGATTATGGTGAATGTGGGCGCAACGACACCTTAGTGACGAATGCATTTAAATTCATAACCATTTCGAGAGCGTTATGGATTGATTAGGTTTAGAGGACAATCCGAAGGTGGAATGTCATGGCGAGGGGCATTACCCCAGTCGTTGAGGATTTGCGCTAGGTCAGAGCCGTCGACATTGCTGTCGAAGTTGATGTCGCTGCGGTAAGTCAGGCCCTGGGCGGGGTTGTTCACGACAACCCACCCGGCTAGGTCGGTGATTTGATCGGAGCAACTGTTGCCTGAACACACCTTCTTCATCTCGACCTTCCCATCACTCCATGCCCGCGCAAAGATCGTGTACCCGTAAGTGGTGCCTCCGCTGTTGGAGTTGAGTGGTGAGTGAGCCATTCCGTACCACACAATCGTCGGTGCGGTTTGTGCGAGAGCTGCGGAAGTAATCGCTGACACAGGAATTCCTGCATGTGCTTCCTTGCCGATTGGTGCGAAGCGATCAAGAACGGGGTAAAGAGCAACCGCAGCAGCGATTGCGCACAATCCAAAACCAGTTGAGATGTTTTTCATAATGAGTAATTTCCTTTTGAAAAGTGGTGAGAGGAGTGAAAAACTCCACATGACAGTATGGGCAATATGACACGAATAAATATGTGAAATGAATCTTGGTTGGACATTCGTATTCTCAAGACTCCTGAAAGTTGAACAACCGGAAAACCTGGAACGCATTCAAGATAACCCCAAGAAGTGGAAAGTCCAAGAGAATCTGGAATTCCCTTGACTATGGCTTTTAAATACCCGCCAATTGTGTTGGATGAATGATTGTTAATGATTCTTATGCGGTGTGTGCCATCAATGATGCACACCCTACGCCACGAATTGAGGCGTGATCTCACCGATCTGATTGAAAGGGCTGATAGGTTGCTCGACCACCATGTGATCCCGAGATAGCAGGCAGCCCTCCTGTGTCCAAGCGTCGAGCGAGGACGCTGGCCGCAGTGCACCACCGTGAGTTCCATTTGAATTGAAATTGTTAGTGATATTTTTAATAGATGGACCGCCAGTTTGTCGGACATACGGACAATGGTTTGGGGTGCGAGTAAGTGTTGCCGGTGACAGTTAGTTTGTTGCTGGCGGAACCTGCTTTCTTCGGTGGCCACTACAGATTCTCGAGATCAAGGATCGATGGACGCAGTACCGTATAGCGAGTCCCCCGCACCCACCGACATGCATTCCGACTGCCTTGATTGGGAGTGCCGAGGGCGGCAACCCCGACATAGATGCGCCGAGGCCGTTACGATTCGCGTATGAGAGACCGCCAGTTCTGCACGCCCCATCTCGTCAACACGAACGGAGCCACGCCGCTGAAGCGGGTCAACTTTGACAAACGCTCAATCTGCGAGGGGTGGTTCCAAGACCTTCTCTACAAGAACCCTTCACTGATCCCGATTGACGAGATCGATGAGATATTCGGCCCGTTGGTCGCGGTCGCCCGCGAACTACCTACGAAGGTCGGTCCCGTCGATGTGGTTTACATCAACCCGCGCGGGTACATCACGCTGGTCGAGACAAAACTGTTCCGCAACCCCGAAGCGCGACGAGAAGTCGTTGCGCAGATTCTCGATTATGCCTCAGCCATGGCCGGCTGGACCTATCAAGACTTCTGTTGCGCTGTCCGTCTGAAGCGTCGAATGGACGGTGGGCGGTCCACCGGGCCAAGTACGCCGATCGAGGGCGATGACGACCCGATCGTGCCGCTGGTGCGCGACGACGACCCGGACTTCGACGAGGCCCGTTTCATTGACGCGGTCACGAAGAACCTCGCGCAAGGTCGGTTCTTGCTCCTGGTGGCGGGCGACGGCATCCGGCACGGCGTGGAGCTACTCGCCGATACACTCGCCGCAGCACCGGCGCTCGGCTTTACATTCGCGCTGCTGGAAATCGCACTCTTTAAGACCGACGAGGCGGACGATTCGATGTTCGTACAACCCCGCGTGTTGGCGCGAACAAAGGAAATCGTGCGCGCCGTCGTCGAACTGCGAGCACCGCTCGCTCCGAAGGACATCACCATCAGGCTGCCGGAGATCGTGCACAGCGACGACGGCGGCAAGCGGCGACCATTGACTGAGGAAGCGATGTTCCAGACGATCTCCGAGTCGCTCGGCACGCCGACCGCCGAGCAGTTCCGCGGCTTTCTGCGAGAGTGCGATAAAATCGGTATCGAGCTAGAGGCCGGCAAAAACAGCTTTTCACTCTGCTGGTACGAGCCGAACACTGAGCGGCGTTTCTCGTTCGCATCGATCTACCCCAACGGAGGAGTTGTCGATCTGGGGTTTGTGCTGCACAACTACCGCGAGAGCCGCATCGACCAGAAAATCGGCATGGAATATGTGAACGCTGTCGGCGCGCTCGTGCCCGGCGCGAAAGTCAAGGAGCGCTTCAAGGAAGGCAAGTTATTGTCGATTCGCCTCTTTGTCGGCGAGCGTGAGATAACGCTGGCGGACTTGATGCCCAAGTCGGCAGACTGGGTTGCGGCGCTCGCGTCAGTCATTGCAAAGACCGAACAGGGAGGCGCAGCGCTTCGCCCTGAATGAAGTTCGTGCCTTGCCGTTTGTCGCGGACCCAACTGGACAGCATGTGGTAGGGCATGCCGAGGTCCTCCGCCAGCTACGCGAATCGACAGACCCTGGGACAACACCATACCGACGGCAGACTCTCGAAACTCACGGGTATAAACTCGGATCGTGGACATGAAACACGCTCCTTCTGGAAGGGTGCAATCCTGTCGACTGGGGGTGTCCGTGATTCGAATGGAAGTCCAGAGTGGAAGTCCAAGCCATTCAATTGCGCAGCGCACGCCCACCCGTTCAGCCCCCCCTTGTTACGGGCAAATCGTAAGGTTGCAGCACTGCGTTCTGCCCGTAACACGCTCACTGCAACACGCTCACTGCAACACGCTGCCCGTAACACGCTGCCCGTAACACGCTGCCCGCAACACGCTGCCCGCAACACGCTGTTCTTAAAAGGGGGCTCCGAAAAACAGATCGATTTCCTAAAGCGAACGCTCGCCGCGATACGTTTGCGCCTTGCACTCTGACACACTTCTCGTTCCAAAACACCTCAGCACGCCGATCGCATTGCGTGCGATTGCATCGAGCCAAGGTGGCGTAATGCTGACTCGCGAAATGCGGATGCGCGGCGTCTCAAAGGGAGTCAAGGCGAGCCGCATCGCCTGCGGCATATGGCAAGAGCGTCTCGGGGTAGTCGTCATACCCGAGTGCGTCACCAGCACAGACCTTCGCGATGCGTGGGCACTCGCTCTGCGAATTGGAAAGCGTGCGATCATCACTGGCCCTACTGCGGCGCGCATACAGGGGCGACCAATAGATTGCGATTTGATTCTGGCGATCAGTCCGGTCGAGAGACACGCCAGAGTGCCTGGCGCACGACTCCTGCGAAGAGAACCACTTTTCCCGACTCGCCGTTGCGGATTACTGCGCCTCACGAATCCCCAAGAGGCCATCCTCGACACGCTCGAAGCACTCTCCGTGCGTGATGTGCGCGAGGCGCAAAGACTGCTCGACACGGCGCTCCAATTGAGGTGGATCACACCACGATTCATCGAGTCAGCACTGATCCTTCGACACAAGCGCGGGCAGCATGTGCGCGCACTCGCGCGACTTCATTCGCTCGCGCGCGGCGGCACCCAGTCGCACGCAGAGCGGCAGATGAGGAAATTGCTTTACAAAAATAAGTTCTATGGATGGAAGGGCAATCACCGAGTCGATGACGCCAACGGTCGCGCGATTGCGTCGATCGACTTCGCAAAGGTTGACTTGATGATTGCGATCGAGGTGGATGGCCACGCTTTTCACAGTGATCGCCAAGCGTTTGAACGCGACCGTGTACGAGATAGCGATCTCGCAGTCGCTGGGTGGTTAGTCCTGCGCTTTACTTGGCAGAAGATCACAAAGGATTCGCAGTGGGTCGTTCAGCGCGTGCGTGACGCCATTCGATTGCGCAGTGCACTCCCACCCGTTCAGCCCATCCCCCCCGTGTTACGGGCAAATCGTAAGGCTGCAGCACTGCGTTCTGTCCGTAACACGCTGGACTAATACAGGGGGCAAACCAAAGTAATCCGCAATAACCCATTAAACTTTGCGATGAAAGTTTGAAACTTCTGTACATGCGCACCGTAAAGATTTAAGGAAACCGAATCCCACATTTATAGATGAAATTGATCACCCACAAGATTCACCGAGCCTTCCCGGCGCTTGATCATTTTTCAGATGCGCAGGGCGCTCACATTATCGCTGCAGCGCGAGGCGGAATCTTCGCACGACTCTGCATGGTTGCAATTCAGCTGATTCTCGCCGCTGGTCTGGCGTTCCTCGCTGGCGAGTTGCTCAGGCGCATGACTGACCGCGCGCTCTTCATCCCATTGACGATTGGAACCTTCGGTGTCTCCTTTCTGTTTGTTCGACATTGGCTGTTGCGCTTCAAGGTGAACCTGCACTTGCAGCGAGTTGGTTTCTGCCTCGCCTGTCGCTACACCTTGATCGGGCTGCGCGTCATCGATTGCGCTGTTCTCTGCCCCGAGTGCGGGCTTCCAAAAGAGTTGGGACCCGCGAACACCAGCACCGTGATTGGCACAGATGGAATTGCGAGATACTTCCCTTCTCTCGTCTACGAAGAGGCACGCCGCAATCGCTGGATGAAGCGCAAGCGAATGCTGCGGAGAGTCGCGCTCGCGCTGCTTGCGATCATCATTGCAGCCGCGGGCACATACGAAGGATTCCTGCATTGGCAAGCGAACAAAGCGAAGAACTTTCAGCTCACCGCCACCGCAGACCTTGCTGCACTTTTGAGGGATGGACTCGGAGATGCGCCACTCTCGCCCGATGAAGATGCTGCCATAGTGCTCAACCGCGCACTCGCAAACTACACAGCACTGAACGCCGTCGACCCGACCCTCCCAAAAGTTTGCTCGTGGCCAGGCAACTTTCTCAATCTCCAAAGTACAGCGCAACCTGCGCGCTTGAGACTCGATGCACGGCTCCAATCACCTGAGATCATCGCGTGGTGCGAACATCTTCGACAGACTGGACTCTTCAACCACCTCGATGCGCTCACGCTTTATAAGGGGATTCAAAGCGATCCACTTCAAATCAATGGTTGGGACAGTGTTTGGCGCAGTTTGAGGGAGTGGATGAAACTCAGCTACGTCAATTGCACGCGAATGCACACTGCGCTAGCGACCAAGAACGACGAAGAGTTCTTGCGCGCGTTCGAGTCCAACCTTGCGATGGCTCGACTCTTTCGCCAAATTCCCACTACGGTGAACGGACTAGCGAGCTTGACAATCCTGAGTGACACGCTTGCACTGGGCGTCATTGCCGTTCGCACGCGACGAGAAAAAGAATGGCTCGACGCGATCGAATCCATCGTCCAACGCCAAAGCGACACATCGCCTGACTCCAGAGCGCTCGACGGACAAGAACTCATTGCACTTGAAAACCTCGCGAAGTTTTTTGATTCGCCCAACAATCTGCGACTTGGACGGTGGAGTGCAGGCAGGGTGAAACCTGTGCTCAACCCTCTGGTATACCCGATGGCAAAGAACGACCTCTGGTTGGGATCCTTTGAAAGTGTCAGCGCAGAGATTCGAGATTTCTGCGCGACACTCCGTGATCGTCTTTCGAAGGAGTCGTATGCGCGGACACTCAAGCCAGTATCTTTTTCTGAAGTGGCAAGGATATTTGTCCCGTACCTGCAAGAATTTGGTGAGCGTCTCCCCATCGACGAGCGAGTCCTTTGGCAGCGGGCACTCGCAACAGTCATTGCACTCGAGCGATTTTGGATCGCGCGCGGCGCCTATCCCACGGATCTTGCAGAACTCGTTCCCGAGTATCTGCGCGAACTTCCTCGTGATCCATATTCGGGCAGCCCGCTGATCTACCAACGCGTTGACCCTGAGCATCCGGGTGGCGTGCAAGACTTCACTCTTGGATCCGTAGGCATCAATCCTGCACATACGAATGACGATGTAAAACCGATCGGCCTCGCACCTTGGCTGCCGGGTAAGACGCTGCCCCCTGAGCGACTGCCTCCTTGAGGAATTGCGTCGTTCGCATTCTTGAGTGTGTGCTTGCCCGCATTTTGTGGACACTCAAATGTTTGAGCATTCTCGCCTCCCGAGTCAAGCGCTGGATACATCGCAGGTGCGATGCAGTGAAGTCAATGACAACGCCAGGATTGAGAGCTGTGGGATGGAGAGCCGTGGGATGGAGAGCTGTGGGATGGAGAGCTGTGGGATGGAGAGCTGTGGGATGGAGAGCCTCGGGGCGACCCTGAAGAGGGAACTCGTCCACGATCGGCACTTCCGCAC
>Ga0209086_10000555_pt1 | contig 32719 bp, 26 predicted proteins | sample M_130207_XF_Meta_FD_187312 | JGI IMG/M metagenome (GOLD analysis project Ga0209086, IMG submission 187312) | Freshwater microbial communities from Lake Montjoie, Canada to study carbon cycling - M_130207_XF_MetaG (SPAdes) (version 2) | ecosystem: Environmental > Aquatic > Freshwater > Lake... | reverse complement strand
CGCCAGCGATTGGCGGCGATACATGAGGCGCATCGTCGTACGAATCTTCATCGTCACTGTCATCATCGCTGAACTCATCGTCGTCAAAGTCGCCGTCGTCACTTAACTCATCGTCTTCAGAATCACCGTCATCGCTGAACTCGTCGTCGTCAATATCGTCATCGTCACCTCCAGAATCAGATGTTGCGCCCTGAGGGCGGGGACGATTACGGCCTCCACGCGAACCGCGCCGACGCTTCTTTTGGGCGTTGTTGGTACTGGTACCTTCTACGTCGTTTTTGCTGACCTCGCTGGCCTCGCCAGTTTCAGCTGAATCGATGATCTCGCTGTTGGTTTCTGGTTCGTCGGCGGGTTCTGTAAATAAGGGTTCGTTCATGATGATGTTCCTTTCTCATGCGCTCACCGAAGTGTGCGCAGGGCGGCCAGTCAGCACGTCAACGCGCTCACCGTCTCGCTCAATCCATTGGTTGATTCGCAGTACCCGATTGAGGTGATCCCAGGGATTGATAGGTGGATCACTTTCAGGTACCAAAACTTCGACTAACTCGGTGGGTCGAATCCCACGACCCGAGGTGGTGAGAACTGCAACAATTGCATGACCAACGGATTCACCAATCCAGTCAGCCGGTAACGAAGACATCAATTCGGCGTCAGCCGAACGGAGTTCTAAAATTCCTGGACGAATATTGTCCAAGTGTTTTTCTCCCTTGCGCTCGCGAGTTAACAGCACCTCAGTACTGCTATTCACACGCTCGACGGCGGACGCGATATCTGGTCCACCATCTGGTTCTGCAACCAACATGATCCACGTTGTCGCAACAACACCTTCTTGCAAAGAAACCTCAGTGCCCGCACATTCACGAATGCCAGTCACGCTCATACCCACCGGCAAACTCGTCGTAAGTCGATCAGCTATCGAATCAAGTTGGTCGGCGGTGACTCCTGATGCTGGATCAAGAGTGATGTCAATCAGTTCAATCAAAGATTCGGCACCAGTTGGAAGTGCCAAACCAAAAGCCATTTTCGGGCGCGGAGTAAAGCCGACTGACATTGCCACGGCGATTCCGGCTTTGCGCAACGAGCGTTCCCACATGTGAGCAACGTCGCGGTGACCCGTGAAGCGAATCTTGCCCAGTTTCGAATAACTCACGCGAATCTTCATGGTGCACCCACGCTTGATTTACTGCGTAACGTCACCGGAGTAATTCCACCGCGCGACAAATCTTGACCAGTCCCTTGACTACCACCTGCCGGCGGAATTGGCGACGCAACGATGTGCTCGAGTCCGTCACCGGTACACACACCACAGTCGTAGCACGGAGTCCAGCGACAATCTTCAAGTCCGAATTCGTTCAAAGAAGCTCGCCAGTCTTGCCACAAGAAATCTTGATGCAGTCCAGCCGACAAGTGATGCCATGGCAAGATTTCTTTTTCTTCACGGTGTCGGGTGATGTAGAAATCGGGAGACAAGCCTTCGGCAGCCATCGCATCGAGCCAACGATCAAGCTTGAAATACTCTGACCACTCCTGGAAAACTCCACCGTCGCGCCACACGCGCTCAATGACTGCTCCGATGCGTCGGTCACCACGACTTGCCAAACCTTCAGCGAGTGATGCTGAGGGGTCGTGCCACTTCACATTGACACCTTTGGTTTTGGTCGCCGCATCGCGTACCAAACCAATTTTACGACGCAATTCAGGAACACCGTTCTGCCCAAACCACTGAAAAGGCGTGTGTGATTTAGGGACAAATCCACCAATACTCACAGTCACATTTGCTCGACCAGTATGACGCTTGCCAACAGCAACACATCCAGCCGCCAATTCAATAATGCCTTGCGTATCAATATCGGTTTCGGTGGGCAAACCAGTCAAAAAGTACAACTTGGCTCGCGACCATCCTGAGGCAAAGGCCGATTCAACAGCACCGTACAAATCTTCTTCGGTGATGAGTTTGTTGATCACTGTTCGCAAACGCCACGTTCCAGCTTCGGGAGCAAAGGTCAATCCACTACGACGTCCACCCGCAACTTTGGCCGCGAGACCAACAGTGAATGCATCAACGCGTAACGATGGCAGACTCACCGTTGGCGCACCACATGCCGTCGGGTCGGGAACGATCGATGAAATAACTGATTCGATACCACTGAAATCGGCAGTGGACAACGACGTCAGACTCACTTCGTTGTAACCAGTGCGTTGCAAACCGTCGACAATCATTGAGCGAACTTGTTCGGCCGGACGTTCGCGAACTGGTCGCGTGATCATCCCTGCTTGGCAGAAACGACAACCGCGCGTACATCCGCGGAATACTTCGACAGCCAGACGGTCATGCACTACCTCTGTCAAGGGAGCCAGTGGATTGCGCGGATAGTCCCAATCGCCAAGATCAGAAACAGTGCGTTTCATTACTCGCTCAGGAACACCGGCATACAGCGGTTTGATTTCGCGAATGTGATCACCGTCGTACTCGACGCCATACAGCGACGGCACATAAACGCCAGGAATTTGCGCGAGGGCTTTCAAAACTGCCAGACGCGAGCCTTCGGTGCGCCCCGACGCTTTCCATTCGCGGACAACTTCGGTGATTTCACCGATGACCTCTTCGCCCTCACCTAAAACGGCGACATCAATGAAGTCGGCCATGGGCTCGGGGTTGAAGGCGGCGTGCCCCCCGATCATGACGATCGGATCGGTCGGCGAACGTAATTCGGCCCTCACTGGGACCCCAGCGAGATCGACCATGTTCAGCAAATTCGTGAAGACCAGTTCGGACGACAAGTTGAAAGCCAGAATGTCAAAATCTTCGGCGGCACGATGCGAGTCGACCGAAAAGAGAGGAATCCCCCGCTCACGCATCAGGGCCTCAAGGTCAACCCAAGGCGCGTACGTACGCTCGGCTACGGCGTCGGGGCGCTCATTCAGAATCTCGTACAGGATCTGCAGCCCTTGATTGGGCAGGCCGACCTCGTACACATCGGGATAGGCGAGGAGCCAAGCCACTTTGCCGTGGCCGTGCTGAGGAACTATCGCTCCATCTTCGCACCCGATATAGCGGGCTGGTTTGCGCACCCGAGCAAGAAGCGGCTCTAACCGCGACCACAGGGATGTCATGACTTGCGAATTGTACCGTCAGACCATCAAGTCGGGTCGTTTATCGGCACGACCCACCTGTGGATAAGTCTCATATTGTCGGTTTCAGCAGGGTTAACGCATCCGGCGCATGTGGATACTTTCGACGAGACCAACCATGATCGCAAAGGACAACAAAGACGACCCGCCGTAGCTCACAAAGGGCAAGGGCACGCCAGTCACGGGCATGATGCCCATTGTCATACCAATGTTTTGAAAAACATGCCACAAAATGACGCCAAAAATACCTGCACAGATGTACGCGCCAAAAAGGTCTTTGCTGAGGTGCCCCACGCGCCAGATACGGAAAAGCAGTAGCCCGAAGAGTCCAAGCACGACTCCCCCGCCGATCATGCCGAACTGTTCGGCAATCGCCGAAAAGATGAAGTCACTTTGCTGCACCGGAATGAATTTTCCGTTGGTCAGCGGTGCTTTGAGATACCCCTTACCAAACCATCCGCCTGTCGAAACCGCACGCTTGGCGTAACGCACTTGGAACACATAACGCTCAAGGTCTTTGTCGGTTGAGTTTTGATTAACGAATGCGGTGATTCGCTTGAGCTGATATCGATCAACGATTCCTGCGACGACAGCGGCCGCAACCGTGCCAACAGTGAGCAAACTAATCAAGGCCAAATAGCGCAACCGTGCCCCAGCCATCACAAGAACGCACAAAGAGCCAACAATCAATACGAATGCCGAACCTAGGTCGGGTTGCACGATAATCAAAGCTGTCGGGATTCCGACCAACACCAATCCGCCGATGAACTTTGAATAGCTCATAGTTTCTTCGCGTGACTCACTGAAATACGCGGCTAAAGCAACCAACACTGCAGGCTTAGCAAACTCGGCCGGCTGGAAGGAAATAGGACCAAAGTCAAAAGAAAGTCGAGCGCCACCTTTGAGCGCACCAACCGACAACACCATCAATAATCCAATAATGGAACAGCCGTACAAGAAATATGCTCGCTCGCGAAGCAGTTGATAATCGAATGCCATCACAATGACAAGAACAACAGCAGAAGCAATCAAGAACGTCACTTGGCGAACCGCAAACCAATATGGGTCTGCATCGACTTTCCAATACGTTGCGCTATAAATAGCGAACGCACCAATAATTCCGAGCAGCACTACTGGCGCAAGCATTGTCCAATCAATATTGCGACGCGGATCGCCAGGACCCGAACGGATATTTCCTAAGCGACTTTGAGGTCGAGGGTTCAGGATAGGAAATGCCATCAGTCGCGACCACCATAAGCGGCGCCGCCGAGACAACGGTTACTTGGCAATGAGCGCTCAGGGGCAGCCACAGTCGCGGTGATATCAAGTGGATTTGCCGGAAGAACTTCAGCCATTGTTGCCGCACCTGCTGCTGCCATAAACATGCACTTCACAACCGGCGCCGCGGCCTTCGAGCCATAACCACTTTTTTCGAGATACGCCGTCACGACATACGGCTGATTCAGATCGAGACTAAATGCGCCAAATGCCGACGAGTCATTCCATGGCAAGCTTGCCTTGCCTTGCGCGGTCCCGGTTTTGCCAGCGAGTGGTAAATCTTCATATGGGTAACTGGCGAAAAGCCTTTCACCAGTTGTGTTGTGATACGAATCGTAGAAAACACCTGGGCCAGTGATCACGCGAGTCAATCCGCGGACAATCGGATCAAGAACTTCGGGAGGAATACTCAAACTACGAATGGTGTCCTTTGTACCAAGATTGAGCGCCACTACTGCCTGGGTCAGATCAGCGACGCCTACTTGATTGGAGTTTGGTGTTCCTGGCTCTAACAATGCAAGCGCGATCAAGGGTCGGTTGACATCACCGCCATTGGCAAGAGTTCCATACGCTTGGGCCAATTGCAATGGCGTAGCCGCCAAGAGTCCCTGTCCTACCGCCAACTGCACATTGTCACCAACGAGGTACTTAGTGCTTTCGCCTTCCATCAAGACGCGACTCTCAACAAGCTTCTTCTTGCTTTCCTTATCTGGCACGCGACCCGCCGACTCAAATGGCAAATCAATGCCCGTAAAACTTCCGAAGCCAAACTTACGAACTTCTTCTTGCAAAATTGGTTGACCACCGCGTTCGGAGAAAATTTCTTCACCAATTTTGTAAAAGAAAGTGTCAGACGAAACTGCCAAAGCATCTTCAACATTGACCTTGCCATAACGACAGGCGTAATTGCCACCGCCACACAATGCATTTCGATAAATGCACTTGATCATCTGGCAGGTCTCTTTATCGATACTGGCCAATGTGTATTCACCTTGGTCTAGATATCTATATTCAGAGCCTCCTGGCAACTGCCCGGTATCAAGGGCAGCATAAGCAACAAACGGCTTAAAGCTTGAGCCCAAGTTGTACTGTCCCTGAATCGCGCGGTTCACCAAAAGCGATTTGTCTGGATCATCGGTTTTGGGAAAAATCTCCGAGAATTTGTCACCAGAAATTCCCGAGTTAAACCAACGGTTGTCAAAGGTGGGATAGCTCGCAAGTGCTATCACTTCGCCAGTTGAGTAGTTCATCATGACTACCGAACCTGCAGGAGCCTTTAAGTTTTGACAATCAGGGAACTGCGGTTTGACCGATTTACGTTTTGCATCCTGCGCTTGACATGTTTCAACGAAACGACGAAGTCGAAGTTGCGTTTCTAAAGCTTGCTCGGCGAATTGCTGATAATTGAGGTCGATAGAAAGTTGTAGATCATTACCAGGAATTGGTTCAACTCTTTCGAGAACCTGCAAAATTGCACCACGCGAGTCAACTTCAAACTTCACGTAACCGGGGGTTCCACGCAAATAACGCTCGTAGACCTTCTCGACTCCGAATTGACCAACTCGTTCATTCAGGTTGTAGCCCTGATCAAGATATTGGGCGCTGTCATTTTTAGTGATGGCGCCAAGGTAACCAACGATGTGAGCCGCGATGGGCGCGTACGGATAGGCACGCTTCCATTCAGTTTCGACGTCAATTCCCGGGAAATCCTCGCTACGTTCAAGTAGATACATCGCGGTGTCTTCGCCAACATCTTCTTTAACTGGCAGAGGAAGCAACGGACTGTACTTTGTGCCCTTGGGCTTGCCATCAGAACCCAACGGACCGCCATAGCGCGTTTCTAAATCGGTCACGGTTGTTTGCAGAATCGGAGCGAGTCGACCAAAAAGTTCAAGCCGGTCGGCCTGATCACGTAAGGCTTCCCATGACAACGTCACCGTCAGCATCTTTTCGTTGTCAGCCATGATGCGACCAAAACGATCAAGGATACGACCGCGCTCTGGCAACAATTTTTGCGTGCGAGTCTTATTCGATTGCACCTTTTGTTCGAGAGCCGGCGAGTCAACAACTTGCAAGAACCACATGCGCATACCCATCGCGCCAAATAGCAGCATTGCGACAACACCAATGGCAGCTAATCGACTTGCGCGTTTGTCAGATGCCATTGGAAGAGCCTGACATACGGTTTGTTACAAGTGGCATCACCATTACAAGAAGACCATTACAAAAAGACCTCGGCAGGAGGTGCGAGCCGTTGGTTGCGCCGCACTGCGAGCGACCAACGAGCAATGGGAACTGCGACAAAACTGAACAGCGCGTTGGTGAGGGCAACCACAATGATCACCTTGGTCAACCGAGAAGACAGCCAACCCTCAACGCCGATCCAATTCGCAACAACTGGCAACACAAAAGCTGCAAGTCCACTCATGAGACCTACCACTAAAGCGTTTAACCATTTCGGATTTTCGATCGCGCGTGAGTGAAGATAACCCGCACCCCATCCGGCCGCCCCGAACACCAACGCTGAAAGCCCCAGTGGACTGGTGACCACAAGATCAAACATCAAACCAAAAACAAAGCCAGCTAATGCTCCGTTTTCTGATCCACCCGCTAAACCAGCAGCGATCGAAAGAGCCAACATAATTTGCAGGACAACACCAAAGATCTTCACTTCGGCGAAAAAGGTTGTTTGCAGTGCCAAGGCAGGAAGACCAACCAAGAGCAATCGCACCAGAGGTCTGTTGACAAAATCAATCATGGAGTTCCAGTTGCGACGGGCTGATACAACAAAACTCGCACGAAGTTCAATGCCGTTAATTTGGCAGTCAAGCGCACTTCGAGCACCGCACCGGAAGTACCTGTACGTTCAACAATTTTGATGACTCGTCCAACCACAATTCCTCGCGGTGCCAAACTTTGCGATCCGCCAGAAGTAATCACCAATGCCCCAACTTGAACTTCGCCGAATCGCGAGTTTTGGTCAATGAACTCAACGACTGGAGCATTATCGATTCCGCGACCACGGAAAATTCCGGTCTCAGCAACTGGAAGATCGTCAAGGTTGATCGTTGTCGTCGGACCACCAGCCGTAGTGCCTGGCGCAATCGTCACAATGACACCAGTTGTCGTCGGAGCCAGGGCCCCAAAGTCAACACCTGAAAAATCAATTGTCGTTGAAGTTGTCGTTGAAGTTGCAGTTGAAATTGCCGGTGTCGTTGTTGTTAAGGCATTTGGATCGACAACTGCGGTGACGAGCGGCGCTACTGGCGCAAGCGTTGTACTTGTCGTCGTAGATGTACTTGTTGTTGTGGTTGTAGTGGTTGTTGGGGTAGTAGTCGTAGTAGTCGTAGTAGTGGTCGTCGCTGGAACCATGTCTGGTTGATTCACCACTTGAACAGGAATTGCGTATAACGAATCGTTAGAAAGCAATACCAACGAACGGTTGTTATCCACCCAAGTAATTCGACCCACTAAACCGGCCGCGTTAACAACTGGCATACCCACCCGTAAGCCTCGATCGCTCCCCTGATTAATCTCAATCGTTTGCGAATAGTTAGATGGCGTGCCACCGACAACTTGCGCCGTCACAGAAGAGATATCGGCAAGGTTGTCGATGCCGTTCAACGCCAACAATTCTTGAGCATCACGCACAGTGGCGAGAGCAGCAATAAAGGCGCCTTCTTGTTGATCAAGTTGATCTTGAAGGCGTTCATTCTCGGTTTCTAATTCTCCGTAGTGCGTCATTCCGCGCCAAGCATTTTCTAGCGGTCGTGTGATGACACGCGTCGAACTCTGTACCGGTTCGAAGATCGTGCTGAAAATATTTCGCAATCCGTGTACTACTGAATTTCCTTGAAGATCAAGGGTGATCAGCAATATCGAAGACAGAGCCAGAAGGGCAATAGCCCGACGTCGACTCACCGAATAAACCGGCATGGATCCGATCCCGACCTAGTCGTCACTCTGCGACAGGAGACCGCGCATCATCTCTATATTTTCTAATGCTCGACCCGAGCCAATCACGACCGAATACAACGGATCATTGGCGATATTAATTGGCATTCCGGTTTCATGCGCCAAGCGACGATCAATACCCGCAAGCAAAGCACCGCCACCCGTAATAGTGATTCCTTGGTGCATGATGTCGGCCGCAAGCTCGGGTGGAGTTTTGTCAAGCGTTGTACGTACGGCATCAACAATGGCCGCAACAGGCTCGGCGATGGCTTCACGAACTTGATCAGTTGACAATGAAATTGTTCGCGGCAATCCGCTGATGAGGTCACGACCACGAATATCGGCAGTCATTTCTTCTTCGAAAGGCCAAGCCGACCCCATTTGAATTTTGATTTCTTCAGCAGTTCGTTCTCCGACGGCCAAAGAGAACTCTTTTTTCAGATACGCCAACAGCGCTTCATCAAGTTCATCGCCGGCAATTCGCAATGACTGCGCGGTCACGATGCCGCCCAGCGAGATAACTGCAACTTCAGTTGTGCCTCCGCCAATATCGACGATCATGTTGCCGCTTGGTTCATGCACCGCCAGGTCGGCACCGATAGCCGCCGCCATAGGTTCTTCAATAATGTGCACCGGCTTGCGAGCCCCCGCGTATTCAGCTGCGTCTTGAACCGCGCGCTGTTCAACTCCGGTTATCCCCGACGGCACGCAAATCAACATGCGCGGTTTACTCCAACGACTGCTGTGCACTTTTTGAATGAAATAGCGCAACATCTTTTCGCACACATCAAAGTCGGCAATGACGCCATCTTTAAGTGGCCGCACGGCACGAATGTGCCCTGGAGTACGACCCATCATGCGCTTGGCCTCATGGCCCACTGCGACAGGTTTGCCGTCGGACACGTCAAGAGCGACCACGGATGGCTCATTTAAAACAACGCCTTGACCCCGTACATAGATCAGCGTGTTGGCTGTTCCGAGGTCGATTGCTATATCTCGCCCGAGGGCCAGCGGATTACTGCGGGCCATGGCCAGAGCCTCCTAGGACGTGCGGCACCTGCCAAAAAGCAGGGGTCCCCGAAATGTTACAGATTGGGGAAGAAAATACTGATCTCGCGCTCGGCCGAAGCCAAGGAATCGCTGCCGTGCACCAAATTCTCCGTGAACAAGATGCCCAGGTCACCGCGGATGGTGCCGGGGGCGGCGTTACGAGGATTGGTGGTACCCATCATGTTGCGGACAACTTCCCAGGTGTTTTCGGGGCTTTCGAGCACCAACGCGACGACTGGTCCACGGGACATAAAGGTCACCAACTCGCCATAAAAACCCTTACCAACGTGCTCTTCGTAGTGACGAGCAAGCGTGTCGGCATCGAGTTGACGCAATTCCAAGGCCACAACAGTGAGGCCCTTATCTTCAAATCTGGACAAAACGGATCCGATGAGACCGCGTTCAACGGTGTCGGGCTTTAACAGGACAAGGGTACGGTCAGACATGGTCGTTAACCCTACCGCCCAGATCCCCTTCTCGCTGTTCAGGCCTCAGGGCAGCAGTCGGCGCAAATAGGGCCGGGCCGACCCAACGACATACAGCGAACCAGTAATGAGCAAAGCGTCATCTGGCCCAATTTCTTGCATGGCTCGGTCGATGGCCGCCTCAACGGTAGTGACGGTCCCAACTTCATCACAACCCAATCGGCGGGCCGCCTCGGCCACTTCTTGGGCCGGCAATCCTCGTGGTGACGGGGCCGTGCAACAGATCACAACATCAAATTCGTCAGCTCGCAGAGCCGACAACATGTCGAACGGATCGCGTCCTTTCAGACAACCAACCACCAGTAGTCGGCGCCCCGCAGGATCGAAGTCTTCGAGAAAAACCGCGGCGCACACGTCGGCGCCGGCTGGGTTATGAGCGCCATCGATAATGACCAAAGGTTGATGACCCATCACTTCAAATCGTCCCGGCATTGACACATTGCCAAATGCTTCGTCAATGATGTCAGCGGCCAAAGGACGGGCAAAAAATGCTTCGACAGCCGTGATTGCCACGATCGCATTATCGGCCTGATGGCGACCATGTAACGGAACGAGCACCTCTGGATAAATCGTGGTCGGAGTTCGAACATCAATCATGCGACCACCTAGAGCCAACTGATTGGAGTCGACTTCAAAGTCACGTGAACGAACCAACAATGAAGCTCCGCCCGCCTGGGCGAAAATTTCAACAATCTCTTCGTCGGTATCACCACAAACAACTGCACTTAGCGACTTAATAATTCCGGCTTTCTCACGAGCGATATCGGCGCGAGTGGGGCCAGCGAACTCCATATGGTCAAGTCCGATATTGGTAATCACCGCAACCTGTGCATCAACAACATTGGTCGCGTCCCAACGACCAAGTAAGCCAACCTCTATGACCATGACATCAACTGCTTCATCAGCAAACCAGCGAAACGCCGCGGCAGTACAGATATCGAAATAGCCAGGACGCGCACCAGTCAGCATTTCTAAATCAGCGATCGCGGCAATCTGTTCGGCAAACGCATCGTCAGGGATTGGCTCGCAATCAATCGTGAAACGCTCATTTACTCTCTCGAGGTGCGGACTCGTGTACGTTCCCACTCTCAAACCACTTGCCATGAAAAGCCGGGTGATCATCTGCGCGGTCGAACCTTTGCCGTTGGTTCCGGTGATATGCACAACTGGTGCACAGTGTTGCGGTTCGCCCATCAGTTCGCATAAACGCGAAATCATGTCAAGCGACGGCGAGTCAATGCGACCAGTTTTCTGGTATCCAGCGTGTTCGTCCAGATATCCCAAAGCCTGCTGGTAGGTCATGACGACAACCTTACGACTGAGATCAACTAGCGGCGCGACGTGGGCGAGCCACTCGAGTCGCTGAACGCATCACCAATGTTGGCGGCGACTTCAACTTGACTGAATCAACATCAATGATGACCTTGGCCACATCGGCGCGCCCTGGCAAGTCATACATCACGTTCAAGAGCGTCTCTTCAAGAATTGCTCGCAGACCACGTGCACCAGTACCGCGTCCCAGCGCCTGTTCGGCAATGGCGTCAAGCGCTTCGTCGGTGAGTTCGAGTTCAACATCTTCAAACTCAAAGAATTTTTGGAACTGCTTCAACAAAGCATTCTTTGGCTCAGTCAAAATCTTGATCAATGCTGGCTTATCAAGGCTATGCACTGCCCCGACCATCGGCAAACGACCGACGAATTCGGGAATCAAACCGAAGGACAACAAATCTTCAGGTAGAACTTGCGCAAACAAATCGCCGGCATCTTTTTCGGCCTTATTCTTCACCGTGGCGTGGAAGCCGACGCCCTTGTGACCAATACGCTGCTCGATGATTTTGTCGAGGCCAGCGAAAGCACCGCCGCAGATGAACAACACATTGGTGGTGTCTATCTGAATGAATTCTTGATGAGGGTGCTTGCGTCCACCCTGGGGCGGAACTGAGGCAACAGTTCCTTCCAGGATCTTCAAAAGAGCTTGTTGCACACCTTCACCCGACACATCGCGAGTAATTGAAGGGTTCTCGCTCTTGCGCGCCACCTTGTCGATTTCGTCAATGTAGATAATGCCGGTTTCGGCTTTCTTCACATCGAAGTCGGCGGCTTGAATCAGTTTGAGCAAGATATTCTCGACGTCCTCGCCGACATAACCAGCTTCGGTCAATGCTGTTGCATCAGCAATTGCGAAAGGAACATTGAGCATGCGGGCCAATGTTTGCGCAAGGTGGGTCTTGCCACAGCCGGTTGGACCAAGTAACAAGATATTGCTCTTGGCCAACTCAACCTCGTCGCGACGCGCGATACCGGTTTCTTTTTGATACTGCAGACGGCGATAGTGGTTGTAAACCGCGACGGCCAAAACTTTTTTCGCCCGATCTTGTCCGACGACGTACTCGTCGAGGAACGATGAAATTTCACGCGGCTTGGGAAGTTCTTCAAGACGAAGGTCATTGGCTTCGCCAACTTCTTCTTCGATGATTTCGTTGCAGAGGTCAATGCACTCGTCGCAAATGTAAACACCAGGTCCGGCAATTACTTTCTTGACTTGTTTTTGCGACTTACCGCAAAACGAGCACTTAACAATCTCGCCTGTGTCACCAAACTTTGCCACGACTACCCAACCTTTCGCCTCTCAGCCTTACACATTTGGGTGCTTCAGTGGTTGGATGCCCTACTGGCTATCAGGCACAACCGCTGGTAATCAGCGAATAGGACCAGTGCGGTCGACGGCAGATCGCGATGAGATGACATCGTCGATGATTCCGTAAGCCAAAGCCTCGCTAGCTTCCATGACAAAGTCACGATCGGTGTCAGTGCGAATGCGCTCACGGGGCTGACCGGTGTGGTCCGACAAGATTTCTTCAAGGATGTCGCGCATCCGGAAAATTTCTTTAGCAGCGATTTCAAGATCGGTCACTTGGCCGTAGCCCACTTGACCATACGGCTGGTGCAACAACACGCGGCTGTGTGGGAGTGCGAGGCGCTTACCCTTTGTTCCAGCAGCCAGCAAGACCGCAGCAGCACTTGCTGCTTGACCAAGACAAATGGTTGCGATGTCGTTCTTGATGAACTGCATCGTGTCGTAAATCGCAAACAAAGCCGTGATGTCGCCACCAGGGCTATTGATGTAGATGTTGATGTCCTTGTCGGGGTTTTCACTCTCAAGGTGAATCAACTGGGCACACACCAAGTTGGCGATGGTGTCATCGATGGGCGTGCCAATGAAAAGAATGTTTTCCTTGAGCAAGCGGCTGTACAAGTCGTAGGCGCGCTCACCGCGGCTGGTCTGTTCGACAACTGTCGGAACGTAATAGTTGATTGCCTCGAGGTCCATAATGTTCCTATCAGTCGTGTTCTGAATGATCGTGTTCTGAATGATCATGCTCTGAATGATCATGCTCTGAATGATCATGCTCTGAATGATCGTGCTCATGATTGTGATCGGCTTCGGAGTGACCAATCACAACATCACTGTCAAGAGTCTTGCCGCTCGGGTCGACGTATTCAACTCGGTGGATTAACCAGTCAAGAGCCTTCGACTTGCTGATTTCGGCTGCCAAATCAACGACTGCGTCATTGGCCTGGTATGCCGCGCGAACCTGATCGACGCTGATGAAGCGAATCTTCTTGTTCTTTGGTGATCCGGCCATCTGGTGTTCGCGAACTGCTTGTTCGTTTGTGCGATCGGCCATTGACTCAAATTCGCGATCGATTTCGTCTTCGGTCGCATCGAGGCTTTCGGCTTTGACAACTGCGCGCAGTGCCAGGTCAACCTTGACGGCTTTTTGGCTTTGCGGGCGCAAACCTTCAACGAATGACTGCGCATCTTGACCGGTTGCTTGCATCCACTGATCGATGTTGATGCCTTGCGACTGGAACTGACGAATGGTGTTTTCCACTCGGCGTTGCAAGTCGGCGGCGACCATGGCTTCAGGGGTTTCAATTTCAGCGAGTGCAACCAATGAGTCGGTCACTTTTTCGACTACTACATTGCGAACCTGATTGAGTCGGTTTGTTGTCAATCGTTCAACGACCGATTCGCGCCATTCGGCGACTGTCGTGAAACCATCGATGTTTTCGTCGACCCATGCGTCATTAAGGTCGGCGACGACCAACTCTTGGACCGAGTTCAAAGTGACGGCGAAGTTGGCTGACTCTTGAGTGCCCGACGGAGTGTCGGTGAAAGTGAACGATGCGCCAGCTGATTTACCGATGAGTTCGTCGTCAAATGACGGAGCAACCCACTTCTTGCCAATTTCGTATGACCAATCGTCAACTGCGAGACCAACAACGGGCTGCCCATCGCGTGAACCCACAAGATCAACAACAACAAAGTCGCCATCTTTGGCGGCACGATCGATGGTGGTCAACTTGCCCAGGCGGCGACGCTCGGTGTCGAGCACATCGTCTACTTCTTGATCGGCCACATCGATTGCCGGCACTTCAACACGCAAGCCGCCGTAGCCGGGGAGCGTGATGACGGGACGGATCTCACACGTGGCGTCAAAGGACACGGGGCCAGACTCTTGACCACCCACGATGTCAATTTCGGGTGTCGCAATAATGTCGACATTGTGCTCGCGCACGGCCCGTCCCAAATATTGCGGAACCGCGTCGCGCAAAGCTTGTTCGCGAGCAGCGCCAATGCCGATGCGGGCCTCCAAAACTTTGCGAGGGGCTTTACCTGCACGGAAGCCCGGCAAGCGGACCTCTTGAGCGATCTTGGCAAAAGCGGCGTCTATGTCAGTGGCAAAGTCGGCCTCATCCACAAGGATCGAGAGCTTGACTTTGTTGCCTTCGAGGGTTTCACATGTCGTCTTCACAGAGAGCCGAGTGTATCGGCGAGGTGGCACCGAGGACCCACGAAGAGACAGGATTGATGTATGTTGGAGAACACACCCCAGTGAAGTCAGGAAGATGTTATGAAGTCGCCGTTTAAGCCCATCTGGAAGCCCCATGCTTTGGCCACTCCCCATGCGGAGCAGATCGCCCTACGTATCAAAGACAAAGTCGTTGCGACCACTCAATTAGCCGATGTCCCAGCCGGCACCGAGGGCAGAGTGCTTCTCGCCAATGGCTTCAACTGGCAGCGTTACCGCATTCTTTTTAATAATGGCATTGAACTTGGCGATCTTGACGCCCGCCATATTGCCCCAATCGGCCGAGCTGCCAAGCGCATTGCCAAGACCGAATCACGGGCCTAAAACTGTTCGGTACGTTTACCGAACTCTTTGCGTCGGCTGGGCACCGTCACGCAATAACTGCCGACAAGTCTTTTGTTCGATACTTGAAAAGTGACCTGGAGAAAGTGGCAGTAGACCGCCACTTTCCCCTAGTCTGTGGGGATGTCACCGTCTTTGAGCGCCGCCACCACAATCTCTCTTGACGGGCGGCGCGAGCGTGGTGCTCGTAACAAAGAGGCTGTCGTGTCAGCACTACTTGAGCTCTACAGCCAAGGCGAGGTTCAACCCCCCGCTGCTCGTATCGCCGAAATGGCTGGTGTTTCTGAACGTTCGGTGTTCCGTTACTTCGACGACATGGAAGACCTTGCAAGTTGCGCGATTACCGTTCAATGGGAACGTATTCGTGACCTGTACGAAACTCTCGATAGTTCGGGCAATCTCACGCAAAGAATTAACTCAATCATTGACCACCGCCTGAAGTTATACGACAAAGTTGGCAATGTCATGCGTGTCGCCGTTGTTGCCGCGTACAAATCTCAAGTTGTTGCGCTGGCAGTGAAAGAACGTCGACTCATCATGGGTCGGCGAGCATTGCAACAATTTGAAAATGAATTGAAGACAGCACGCGATGTGGAGAATAAGGAACGCATCCTTGATTACACACTGTCTTTAGAAAACATCATCTATCTCAAAGAAGCACTCGGACTGTCGCATAACAAGGTTCGCGAAACTTTGACTGTGGCTATCAAGTCACTCTTTGACAGCTGAGCTACGCCACTCGACCCTCGACAATAGGTTTACGACAGATACTCAAACTTGCGACGCCAATCGTCAAGGGCCATATCTAACTGGACTGGCGCAACTGGCGGCGAGATGAGATATCCCTGGGCGGCGTCACAACCTAGATCACGTACCATGCGGAACTGGTCAACCGATTCAACGCCTTCGGCGACAACTTGAAGTTGCAATGAGTGGCCCACATCGATCCCCGATCGCACCATGGGATCGGGCTCATCGGCATTGATATCGAGGCGACTCACCATGGCGCGGTCAATTTTTAGTTCGGTGAATGGTGCAACGAGCAAACGTTCGTAGTTACTCGTTCCGGTGCCGAAGTCGTCAACCGAAAGTTTGAATCCCGCAATTCGTAAACGAGTCAAAATTGATAATGCCGGAGCAACATCGGTGATTGGTGCCGTTTCGGTGACTTCAAAAGTCCAACGTTCGGCCGGCGCCGCTTCAAGCAAGATCTTTTGCGCACGTCGGGGCAACTCTTCATCATCTAAATCTAAAACCGAGATATTGATTGAGACATCCGGCATCGAGGCCAGTGCTCGATAGCGCCTGCGATCACGCGATGCCATCGACATCACGATGTCAAGCAGTTCACCTGTTCGACCCTCTTGCTCGATCAATGCAACAAAGATTCCTGGCGAAACATCACCATGTTCGGGATGGCGCCAACGTACGAGTGCTTCGACACCCAAAGCTTCGCCAGTACGTGTAGAAACCTTGGGCTGATATGCCAATTGCAGATAGTCGGCTTGCAATAACAAGTTGGCATCAATGATGACTTTCGGCCCCGTTGGGTCGACACCCATTTCAGAAACCTGCGACAGTTCGAGCATGGCTGTTTTTAAAACATCGAGCGAGAAGGGTTTCGCAAAAGTGCCGAGCACCCGCAGTTTGTGCATTTCGGCAATGCGACCTGCCGTATCTAACAAAGACTGATCTGCGCCGCTCACCAAGATCACCGGCATTCCTCGGTGTGTTGCACCAAGTTTGCTCATCACTTCAATGCCATCCATGTCGCCAAGTGACAAATCAAGAACAACAAGATCAAAACGTCCGACAATCGCAGCTTCGATCTCGCTCGGGCTACTGGCCGATGTTGCATCGAATCCTGCCGACTCAGCAACCGCAACAATCAATTCGCAGATTGCTACTTCATCATCAATAACGAGGACCTTGGGCGTATCACTCATGGCTATTTCCATTTTCTTCGTCAAGGACTTCAGCGATGAGCGGTGACAGTGCGCTGTACAAGTCTTCACGGGAGAACGGCTTGGCCAAAGTACGTTCGCCCTGTTCTTGCAATTCTTTCATACTCGCCGAATACCCCGTCATAAAGATCACCGCAAGATCGGGAACGATAGCGACAGCAAGACGTGCCAATTGAATGCCGTCCATTTCTTCGCCGAAGTTCGCATCAGAAACCAAGACATCGGGTTCAAAAGTTTCAATCAGTTCAAGCGCCGCTTTAGGAGACGTTTCAAATCGAGCGTCGACACCCATATCAATCAACCACGATGCCACCATTTCGGCAAGTGATTGTTCATCATCGGCCACCACAACTCGCCGGCCTGAGCGCCGCTGAACTGCCCGTTCATCGGCTTTGACCAAACCTGTGTGTATCGGCAAACTCAGTGTCACTGTCGTGCCGACTCCGAGACGGCTTTCAAGGTACGCCGTACCTCCGCTTTGTTTCGCAAATGCATAAACCGTGGCAAGACCAAGACCGGTGCCACTGCCAGCGCGCTTCGTTGTGAAGAATGGTTCAAAGGCGCGCGCTACAACATCTGCTGGCATACCCTTGCCGTCGTCAGCCACTGAGAGTTCTAACGTTTGCGTTTCAGCAACTTGACGAGCAGAAATCTTCAATGTTCCCGTCGGCCCCATCGCGTCACGCGAGTTAAAAGTGAGATTCAAAATGCAACTAGACAGTCGACCCGCGTCAACCATCAGCTGCACTGTGGGGTCGGGTATCTCGACCTCAACTTGACGCCCTGCCCCGAGTGCTTGCCTCATTAATGGCAACAGTCCTTTCACCAGATCGGACAACGTGACTGCACTCTCTTCAAGAGGCTGACTTCGTGCCACCGCAAGTAACGACTTGGTGATTTCGGCGCCACGTTCAACGGCCGACATCGAGCGCGAGACAAACTTAGACAACTTCTCATCGTTCGCAATGGTCTCGTTCATCGCCATCAACTGCAAATTGCCAAGAGTCACGAAGAGCAAGTTGTTGAAGTCGTGAGCCAACCCACCGGCCAACGCACCGAGTGACTCCATGCGTTCAGACTGCGAAGAACGCATCGCCAAACTACGACGGTCAGTTGAATCGGTTGCATGCAGAAAGCCCACACGGTCGGTGGACATACCATGAATCGGATACGCCTCAATTTCAACAATGCGCATTGAACTATCAAGATCGTCTTCACCCAATTCGGCACGCGCCACTTCACCGTTCAACGCTTGCTGCAAAGCATCGATAACGAGTCGCGCTCGACCCGAATCGGGTTTCAACCCAAAGATTGCCGTGACATCAAGACCCGGTATTGCGCCCGGAAACTCATCACGAACTTCTTGGTTCGCCGCTAACACCTTCAGAGATTCGTCAAATACAACTGATTTGCCCGGTGTTGCGTCAAGTGCTGCCTCGAGCAATAACTCGCGACGACGACGTTCGAGGAACAGCCGATACTGAGCATTCGCTCCCTGAAGAAGTACCAAAAGCATGGCGAGACCAAAGAGAACTTCGATGCCCAATACCAAGACGGTTGATCGAACTTCAATTCCGAAATTCGCCATCGGGCTTGCAATAAACCGTAGGCGCAGATCACTAATAACGCCGTCGCTTAAAGCTGATCGCGAAGGCTGCGACTTGTTGTCGCCCTCAACCCAGAGAGACGTTGAAATCTCGTCAGTTTCAACGTCGGTGATTTCAATTTGAACGTCGTCAACCAGACCGCTGAATGCCGCCATTCCAGACCGCAATAGTTCAGGAATCGAATAAGCAACTACGACAAACTGTTGAGATCGCGAGGTTGGCAAACCCGACGTGATCGGGAGAGCGAAAAAGATATTCGGCTCGACAGTTGAACCCGATAAAGCAATGTCTTCTATCCCGAGGAATCGAACATCGCTATTCTCATCTGCAACCAATTCTGCACTATCAAATTTGCGAACAGATGCTGTGAAAGAATTAATGCTCGGAGCTTCCAGCCGACTCAATGATTGATCAATAGATAAAGACCCGCTCTCATCAAAGTTCACGAGTGCGGCAACAGAAATTTCTGCTTGACCAAGAACCAATGTCTGCAATTGCTCTTCGAACCGACTCGGCTCTTGGTTAATCACCACGTCAGATGTTTTGACCTGAATGCTCAACATTGACAATTGCTCAGCTGCCGATTCGAGAAAACCTGTCTGTGCAGCTTCGGCAACAAAGCTCAAGTTGTCCTCATCTTGACGTTCCCAAACTTGACGGGTGATTTCAACAGCAACCAAAGTCATCATCACAATGACGAGCGGAGCCAGGAGTTCGGCCGCGATTGATTTGTCATAGCGGAACCAGTGCGACGCCTTTCGAGAGGTAATGATCGCGGCGATCACCGCCGCTGTTGCTATGCCGATGCTTTGGCTGACGGTTGACATCGCAACATCAGAATCAATCCACGAGACCACGAGGGTTTCGCCCCAACCACCAACGACGGCGAGTAACGCTGCCCACATCAAGAATCGCCAAATGCGGGTCGCCGGCTTCACAGATTGGACATGGGCAATGGTCCGCTCGATAACCGCAAACAAAGCCAGAGTTTCAACAACGGCCAACACCGCTATTGCGAATAAGGATCCGATTCGACCGTCAACGACAGAATGTGCGGATGAAGTTCCCATCAATAGATAGGCACTCCCCAGACCGACAAGGCCAGAAATGAGCGCACCTCGACCCCAGAAAAGACCAGCCGAAACCACCAACGCCATCGAAAAACGCACATCGAGGGTCCCCGTCACAGTCGACCAGGCGGCCGCGACCGAGAACGCAAAGGTGACGAGGAAGCGCACGAATGGGGTTCTCATCGCCTGAGCGCACCGATCATGTGAGGGAGGACAACAATTTGCTCGATATCTGATCGTACGCCGAGACAAGTCTTTGACGAGACCATTTCCGCAGGTGACACGAGGTACAATTTTTCTTCTCGGGGAGTAGCGCAGTTGGTAGCGCACCTGCTTTGGGAGCAGGAGGCCGGGAGTTCGAGTCTCCTCTCCCCGACCAATTCATTTCACCCAATACATTTCGCCCAACACATTCCACCCAACACATTCCACCCAATACATTCCACCCGGCATCTTTGTGCCAATGTTGGGCATGAGCATTTCCGACATCTCCATTAACACTCTGTCCGGTCAACCCACGACGCTTGGCGGTCTTGGCGCCAAAGTCATGTTGGTTGTCAACGTCGCCAGCAAGTGCGGATTGACCCCGCAGTACACCGGTCTCGAGGCATTGCACGAAAAGTACGCTGCCCAAGGCTTCAGCGTTGTCGGTGTTCCGTGTAATCAGTTCATGGGACAAGAACCGGGCACCGCAGATGAAATCGCGACTTTCTGTTCAGCCACCTACGGAGTGACCTTCCCACTGCTCGAAAAGATTGACGTCAATGGTGATAACCAACACGCGATCTACCAGCAACTCAATGCCGTCGCCGATGCCGAAGGCGTGAACGGTGACATTCGGTGGAACTTCGAGAAGTTCTTAGTGAGTGGTTCGGGCGAAATTCTCGGTCGCTTCAGTCCGATGATCACACCCGATGACCCAGCGTTAGTTACCGCGATTGAGTCACACCTGAAATAGTTTTCAGGTTTATTTCTGCCTAGTCGTGAATCCAAACTTTGGCACCCTTGGGCAATAAGTTTTCTAACCAAATCAAGTCCATCACTGGGTTTGCCACACGAATACAACCGTGAGATGCCGGGTAGGCCGGGATACTGCGTGATCCGTGCACAGCGATTCCACCGACGACAAACTTCGGGCGATACAGGCTTCCGAGATTTCCCTCGTAGACCTTTTCGTCACGCTCTTTGTAAATCTTGAAGTCGCCAACTGGAGTAATTGCCACACCAGAAACTCGACCGTTTGACAGTTGGTCTTCTTCGTCGTAGTCCAGGCCGTTGCCAGTTGACACGTTGAACGTGTAGACAACCTTGCCATCGCGGACGACGAACGCTATTTGCTTGGCCTTATCTATTTCAAAGAGATCACCAGTCGTTCGACCAGCGACTGGCTTGCATTGAGTGGTGTTCAGAAATGCGGCGGTCGTTGCGTCGGCTATCGATGTCGGCGAGAGTCCGGTCCACTTCTGAAAAGCCATCACTGCTTGTTTGGTTGACAATCCATATTGTCCATCAATTCCGGCATTCCAAAAACCAAGTTCGAGCAATCGCAGTTGAAGACGTTTTACAGCGTCAAGACCAGAGCCGGTGCGAATTGGTCCGACCGGCCAAGCAGCGACTCCAACGCAACCAGTTGTTATCGTTTGCAACACTTTGCCTCGAACGGAATAACTTGCCGCTTGCGGGCTACCGATATACCAGCCAGAAATGTCCGCGATGAGTTGCCCGCCGCCTTCAGTAAAGACATCAAATCCTCGCGATGACACCGGGATAATCGCATGGCTCGCGACGGTTTGATTGGAGTAAATCACGTTTGTCGTGCTCGTGCTGCGAGATGTTGATTCAGTTGGTGAACTCCCTGCTGGAGTGACCGATACATAGCCAGCCAAGAAAGCGTCAGTGATCGTCGTGTTCATGGCAACAGCGGAGATATTTGAATGTCCAAGTTGAGTTTGAACATCTACTTCAACCGAGCCAGTTCCGGCGATACGACCGGTGGCGCGCGTATCAAGGAAACGCGAAGGCGCGTCCAGCGGAACGAATAGACCATCTGTCGACTGTGGCGCATTGCTCCCAGTAAATGAACCGACAAGATCAACGATCACATGACCACCGCCCGATGAAAAAATATCTACTTGACCATTTTGATTCACACTTGTGATCACTTGATTTGCAGAAATCGCACCGATTGATGATGAGTTGAGATTTGATGAATCTGGCTTGCCGTTGCCGCTTGGGAAAACCTGCCAAAAGCCCTCGCCCAGACCAATCACAGTGACACTCAAGACAACTGCCAAGTTATCTATTGAATCTGGAACAGAAATAGTGCGCGCTTCACCAGCGATCATCACTGTCGAATTACGTGAATCGTAAATACGTATTGGTGCAGGGCGAGTCTGCAAACGACCTGAGGAAGATGAAGGAGAAGGCGTCGGCGAAGAGTTTGTGTTTGGCGTGTAGTAACCAACGAGGTCAACAACGACATGGCCGCCTGCGCTTGAGTACACACTGATGCCACCATTCACCACTGGCACCGTCACCAGATTGGGAACAGCCAATGCTCCCCCAAATGTTGCAATGTAATCGTCGACGTTTAACTGCGATGCGTTCGGTCGGGCTTGACCAGTTGGCCACAGCGTCCAGTAACCAGGCTTGGCTGGACCGACGACCGTGACGTTGACGACGGCAGCTGTTACCGACGCATTAAACAAAACACCGATTGGGCCAGTGAGCATGATTGTCCTCGTGCCAGCAGCCTCAACGATTGATTGACCAGGGTTACGAGTATCGAGCACCCGTTGTGTTTGCGGCAGAAGTACAAATGATGACGCATCAGCCGGGACATCGGCTGCCAACACAGAACTAGTTGACGCCGCGGCGTTGGCTCGCTGGCCGCCGTACCCCACCGAGAACAACACAAGAACGACCGCCAGAAAAACCTTGAAAATACACCTGACACGCGCACTGGTTTCAGTCACATAACGCAGGCTAACGAAACTGAAGCAAATGTGTTCTCCGCGCTTGTCACTGACCCACTGCTTAGGAATTGGTCACCAGGAATTAGACGGGGACGAGTTCTCAGCCGTCTGATGTGTGGACGTGGGTAACGCCTCTCAGACAACGCCTTGGTTTTCTGGTGGCAGAAATGCGGGCTTTTTCGTTACTTTCTGCCACCAGTTTTAGTCACCAGTATTTGTCATCAGTATTTGCCACCTGTTGGGATGCTCGTCGCTGGCTCGTGGTTGACTCACCGACGACGCCCACATACCCGATTTCTTTTTCGTGTTGGTGGTGTGGGCGCAGTCTGACGTCGAGTGACAACATCACATCAGCAACAAAGAAATCAGGGTCTCGTTCATCATGGGCACCCGACCTGGGGCAACCCTAATTACAGCCATATTCAAATGATCAAGAGTTTGCCTGAACGAAATCTCTCAATGATTCGCTTTGAGAGACTCACCGAATAAAGCAGCGTGGGCCTCCCATCGGGAGACCCACGCTGTAGCGAACAATCGAATTTTAATGATTCGGAGAACTGATTTGATGTTTTCAGTTTTGAATTGAGCGACGGCGCACGGCCACCACTCCAACTAAACCGAGACCTAAAATCAAAGCGACATTTCCGTATTGCATAGCATTATCAAGCAAACCTGCGCTAGCACCAGTTGCTGGCAGATTGGGTGTTCCACCCGAGCCAGCGCTGGGCGGGTAGTCAGCCGATGCTGCCAAAACGCCTGTGAGACTTGTGCCTGCGAAAACCGCCATACCTGTCAAAATCTTTTTCATTATGTCTCCAATTGAATTTGTCGCCTAAGAACAATTTCACTCTAACACGACCGATACACGAAAACGAGTTTCTATACTTAATCGGTATACCAATTTCAATTGCTGGGCCGAATTTCTAGGAAACCTAGCTTATCTGCCTCTCTCCCAGGTCAAAAGCAGGTCACTTCAAGACCCAATTGCCTGCTTCAGCAGAGTTTTTCAGTTGGGTTTTCTTTCCATCCTCGACCAATTCAATGGTTGTTGTCCAAGGTCGCACGGCTGCCGGATTTCGAGCCGTTAACGAGTAGCCGTTGGAAAGATCTAACGACCCACCTAATTCAACCGAAAGAGTGACTGATCCATCAGGAGGAACATCCACGTACACGGACGAGACATTGTGGCCTTGCTCGGTTGAGAACCACCACGTCAAATTGTCGGTCGGATCGGTTGATCGGACGTAACCAAGTCGCGAGTGAATTGAAATCAACATTCGATTTGAGCCACGCGGAAGGCCGACCATGTTTCCGATGACGTAATCGGGCAACCCTGACGATGGTGCGGAATTCGAGGCTGTGATGTTGACTGTTCCTTCTACTTCTTTGGAATCTCGTGCAATCTCAACTGTGTAATTAACCTTCATGTCGAGGTAATAGTCAATTTTGCTGCCACTCGCATTGTCAACGGTGACTGCAAAACAATCCACCGTTTCATCGCAGGCCAATGTGCCTGACATTCCAAACCGAGTGAACAAATCTTGAACGTCGGGATCGGGCGAATACCCAGTAAGCCTTCCTTGGGCCACCATGGGCCCGAGGCGGTTGGCCACGACATTAGGTGGGGGAAGCTCGCCAATCAGAATTTGGTCAAGTGCTTGTCGAGTGACCGACTCTAAAAGATCAATTCTGTCATCGACGGCAAATTCGACGTATTGATCATGAAGCAGAAACTCAACAGCGTTTTCGGATGTCAACGGCTCAACTCTCCCTGCAATAACCACCGGCCCAGCGAATTCGAGAAGCGCACTCACGGTCTCAACGTCCATTGCAAATACGCCATCTAACTTTGTCCCGCCGCTTTGTGGATACAACTCAGATATCACTTGTCCAGTTGATGGGAAATGTGGTGACATCGTGATGTTTTGCCATAGCTGTTCCCCTGCACTGCCGCCAGAGGCATTAGTGAATCCGAAGTCTCCATATCGTTTGACCCAATCTGCCGGGCCAGTGATTTTCCTTGGGCGACCGCCAGCCGCGTTCAGATCAGTTGCCCGCCCATAGTCGTCGACTTCAATATGGCCCTTGTCGATCGAGAGTTCAATCCAGTTGCCCATGAAGCCCCCATGGCCTCGGGCCTCAACCGGAGTCGTCAACGCCACGAAATACGTCATGGGGCGGTCACTCCCCAAAATCTGTGGTGCCAGATCTAATGCCAACTGAGCGTTCGCTCCCCGCTCAAGTTGTTGATCAAGGTCTCCAAGTAGGTCGGCAAATTCGTGTTGAATCCTTCCAATCAGCCATGGGTTTTGAACAGCGGACAGCTCACCTCGCAAGGTATTCATTACTGCAAGCATCTGCGCCAAAGGTTCTCGCAAGTTACTGATTGCAACTAAGTCAAGCCTCCCTCTGACGACGCGAAGTTTTTCCAGATCAAACTGTGCCAACCCGATTGATAACTGCTGAAGGGATTGAGAAAAACTTGAACTCAGATTGGCTGCTGCATCACGGTGCTGACCGACCACAGGAATCGCTCGAGACAAGAAAGTAAGCGGTGAATTGAGCCAACTCGACGCCGTGTCTAATTGCTTCTGAGCAGCGTCAAGGCGTTCTCGAGCAACAGTCAAATCTCCCTGGTTCAACGCGGCGATACCTTCTCGCGCCAGACGATTACCGCTCGTCAACGGTTCTTTGGCCATCAACAAAGCGAAACATAAACCAAGCAATGCTGCCACCAAAACCAAAAACGTCGCAATAACTTTTTTCCGCCTCAGCTTGAACATCATCGAGGTAGACCTGAAAACAATCAGACATAAAACTCCGCTGGCCGCAATACCCACGAAACTTGAAGCTCCGAAAAATTCAGTCCAATGGGAATGAAACATCAGATTGACCGAAGCCCCGACCACAGCCGCCTTCAACAGTTGCGACGATCCAGCACGTGACGAATAAAAGAGCGTCACTACATATAGAACTCCTCCGACCAAGACACCCACCGTCGAGAATGACATTGCCGCTGCTACCGCAATATGAAGGGCGATCGCCCACCATGGGGCACGCGATCCAATCAGAACAACAACGGTGACTGCCAAAACAACGTACAGAATATTGGCTATGAAGAATCCCGTTGGTTCGGCTCTCACCAGAAGTGCCAGCAAGCCAAAAACGATTCCGACAAATGAAGCCTGCCGATTAGAGGTCATCTTGTTCTCAGGCCTGTGTTCAATAGTCAGCATTGATTTCCGTTTCTAAGACTTGAACGCTGCAGATGCGCGGCAAATCATCGCGCCCCACTACGGGTCAGCACGGCTTTGATAGTACGGACAACAATGGTGATATCGCCCACCAATGACCACCGATCGACATAAGCGACGTCCAATGCATCGGCTTCGGCAAATGAAAGGTCGGCTCGGCCGCTCACTTGCCATAAGCCAGTCAATCCTGGCCGCGCTCGCAGTCGGCGATCTGTTTCAGGAAGATCGAGTAGCTCGTAGGCAAGTCGCGGTCGCGGTCCAACCAGCGACATCTTGCCCGACAGAATATGGATCAACTGCGGTATCTCATCAATTGACCACCGTCTGAGGAATTTGCCTGTTTTAGTGAAGCTTTGACCACTTTCCATTTTGGTCCCCGACACCTGACGTTGATGTACGTCAAACACTAAATTGTCAAACGACGGATCGCCAACCATCGTTCGAAATTTGTACATGCGATACGTCTTGCCATTTCTGCCGACCCGCGATTGCGAGTGAAGAACCGGGAAACCATCAACAATCGCAATGACAATCGCCACCCCCACAAAAACCGGGACCAAGATCATCAAAAGCGACACTCCTACGACCAGATCAAAAATGCGCTTGATCAAACTCTGAAAAGCTGTCAAGTGCACTGTCCGGACGGTCATGACATCGGCAAAGCCAAACGGCACGAACGAAATTCTTCCCTGGGTCATGAGTGACGTCGCTGGTTCGAGCCACAAAGCTGTGCCATACCGTTCGGCTGCCCAACCGAGTTCGCGCAATTCATCGGCAGATAGCCCTGCGTCGGCGCTGATGTAAACTGCATCGATATTCCCCCGAATCACTGTTTCGAGAACTTCATTCAGGCCAGGATTCTGAAAAAATCTTTCAACCGTAATTCGTGGGTAACGCGAAGCGCTCCAGTCCATTGATTCAGTGGCTTCGCTATGACCAGCGACCGAGATAATTCGCCAGACCACCTCATCGCTACTCACGAACCGACGGATATTTTGTCGTATCCCCCATCGGAAAAGCAAGTGAATAGCCAGACCAACCGGGTAACCGAACAAGATGAATGGTCGTACAGCCCGAACATCAAAGACAAAACCAACGATGGCCAGGAATCCACTTGCGTAAAAGCCGGAACGAATGGCACGTTCGTAGTACTCAGTTCCTGCGATTGCGAGGTCGGCTCTCAGGGAGTCGTTGGCGACGAGTGCCACCATCCAAAACAAGCAAGCCATCACAATTGTCAAGGCAGCGCCCCGACCGATAAAGGGCATACTTTTGGGGTACCCAACCCATTTTGTCACTAAAACAGTGACCAGAATTGACAACAAAATGGCAGCCACATCGACCACACAAAGTCTGATCAAAATTCGTGAACTAATGGACTTTTTCATCACAATTTTTTGAAACCCGACTCTTCATCTCACTTCAAGATAACCCAATAGTGCCAAGATTTCTGCACTTCGACCGTTTTTGACGGTCATTATCGTCTTTGCTCATACTGTGTGAGCTAGTCAGCTCGTTTCGAGCCGGAAGTGATGGGAACGCCTGACCCATTCATAGGATGCAAACAGTTCCCAAGCTCTTGAAGCAGAGCAATTTTCGTCCACCCTTTGATATTCTCTGCTCGCATGCCCGGTAAAGAATTGACAAATCTCAAATATTTGCGCGAGGAAAACCTGCGCCTGCATTTGATGATTGCTTCTTATGAATCAAGCCGTTCCTGGCGAATGACCGCCCCGCTACGACATGCCGCGGCTTTTTTGCGCTCGCATCACGTTCTTCCCGAGATTTCTCAGAAGGTTTCGCGAGGCTTACTCCAAACTTACGACTGGCAAGACAACCACGATTCTGACGAGTTGGTCGATTCCCGTATTGCAGTGCTCGCCCACATCTATTATCCAGATCTCTCCGACGAAATGGCCGAGGCCATCCAGATATGCGGGCCCCTGACCACAGTCATCGTCACCTACGTCGACCCCGATGCCCTACCCGAAATCAAATCTTCGTTTGCCAATCATCGAGTCACCAATGTTGAGTTCCTTTTAGTCGAAAATCTTGGACGCGACATGTGGCCCTTTATTCAAGCCCTCAAGTCGGAATCGCTTGATCATGTTGACGCGATCCTGAAAATCCATACCAAACGGTCGCTCCACCTTGAACGAGGCAAGGGTGATGCTTGGCGCCGTTCCCTCGTCGGTGGTCTAATTCCAAGTCAAACAGCAGTCGCAAATTTGGCGATTGAGTTCACACAAAACCCCAAGTTGGCATGGGCTTGCCCAGCCGAGTGGGTAGCCGGCAACGAATCTTGGGGGCGCAATAAGCGGACTGTTGACAATTTGCTCGGCAAACTCAAACTCAAACGCCCACGAACGTTGGTCTTCCCAGCGGGTTCGATGTTTTGGATGAGTCCCGAATTCCGCGAATGTCTCTTGGCTCTGAACTTAAGTCGGGACGACTTCAGTTCAACAGCCTCTCTTGATGGTTCACTTGAACATGGCCTTGAACGCTTTGTCGGTTCCTGGTCGCTCGCAACACAGAAATGCATGTACCGAACCCAACAATACCCGACTAGAATTCTTTAGATTATTTCAAACGATTGGCCGAAAAACGCTTATGACCGCAATCAACTCAACCTCAACGGCGAATCAACTGCTGGGACCCCCACAAATGTTGTCTGACATTCGCGCTGGTTGGGCATTGCGAAATAGTTGGTGGTCGTTGTCTCGCCAGACAATTAAGATCAGCTATCGACGCACCACGCTTGGACCCTTTTGGATTTGTTTGCAACAAATCGCTTTTGTGGTCGGGATTAGTTTGTTGTATTCGCAGTTGTTCAAAGTTCGATCCTCGGACATGGTTCCGCTGGTTGCCTTTGGCATCACGTTTTGGGGACTTTTGACCAGTTACGTCACTGGAGCGGCATCCAACTTCATCCTGCAGTCCCAATCAATCAAGTCGTCCACTTTGCCCATCACCTTCTATATCTTCTCGTCGGTGTCACAGAATTTTTTGATATTCCTTCACAGCGCCGTCGTCCTCATTCCATTGGCTTTTGTCATCGATACCACGCCGCGCATTGTTTGCCTGATTACCGTGCCCCTCGCAATCACTTTTGCTGTGCTCAATGGTTTCTCAATCGCACTTTGGCTCGGACCACTGAGTGCCAGATATCGTGATGTCTCAGCTGCCATCCCGATCATTATCCAAATCGCCATGTTCTTGTCGCCAATATTTTGGTCGCCCACGTTACTTGGCGGTCGGGCGTGGATCGTCGACTACAACCCAATTGCTTGGATGATTGAAACTTTCCGTTCACCAATTCTTGGTGGTGACATGCGCATTGATTTATGGGTTCGACTAGCAGTTTTAACTTGCGTCAATTTGGCTCTTGGTGTCATTGTCTTACATCGTGTGCGCGACAAGATTACGTACTGGATTTAACATGGCGCATATTAATGTCAAGAACGTCACTGTTGACCTGCCAATCTATGGCGCACACAATATGAACCTGAAGGGTCGTGTTGCCAACATCTTGGCGCGTCGTGAAACAGAAGTCGAAATCATTAGAGCATTAAATGACATTTCTCTTTCGATCAATGACGGTGACCGTGTCGGCATAGTCGGGCCAAATGGATCAGGGAAAACGACTTTGTTGCGGGTCATGGCAGGCATTCTTAAGCCCACGGAAGGAAACGTTGAAATCCAGGGAACCGTTGTTTCAATGATTGACCAAGGTTTAGGGTTGGAAGCACAGTGCACCGGGATTGAGAACATCTTCCGCCGAGGAATCTTCCTGAATCAGAGCACTCAACAAATGCAGGATCGGCTTGACGACATTGTCGAATTCTCTGGACTCGGCGACCGCATCCGTCATCCTCTCTACACATACTCATCGGGAATGAGGGCCCGCCTTGCTTTCTCGATCGCTACCTCAGTGAAGCCCGAGATCTTGATCATCGATGAAGGAATTGGTGCCGCCGATGAAGAGTTCGCCGAACGAGCCGGCGGACGACTCGACTCATTTTTGCAAAATGCCGGAATCTTGCTACTTGCCAGTCACTCAAATCAACTCATTGAATCCTGGTGCAAGAAGAAGGTCCGCCTCGAATCGGGCCAATTGATGTCGCGCCAAAACTAGATTGGTTGCCCGCTTGCCATTCAACATCTTAGGAGTGCAGCACTGCAGCGTGTGTCTTAGCAACAAGTGTTAAAGTTGCAGAGTGAACAACACGTATACCGACTCAAATGTTGGGCAGTTGCTGCTGCATCTGGGTGCCACCGAACAGTTGAGATTCTGGTTCAAATCCCAACAATCTATTGAAAAGTCCTAATCTATGTCGCTGGAATTCGTTCACGTTCATGGCTTTAAATGCGCTGGAACTACATTCTCAGCTTCAATGGCAGCCAACTTCAAGGATGATTTCCGTTGCATAGAGCTAAACACCGACGAACCACTTGATTGGGACAAGGTACGTCAGGCATCACAGGATTTGGAACTTAGGGCAATTAGTTCACATTCTCTGAGGCTGCCTTCAGTTTTGAGTTCAGATATCCAATTTGTACATCTAATTCGAGGCCCGTCAGAACGTCTTATCTCTGCTTGGAGATTTCAAGTGTTGGTCCAACAAAATTTCGCAGGAAATTTCTCAACCTACCTACAGTCTGAGCAGCCCAAAAACTATCAATCTCTACCGCTGATTCCAGAAAATTTCAGCGATGTTCTTGAAGCGGGCGAAGAACAGAACATATATCGAGAGTGGTTTAGACACCGTCCTAATTTATTTTTAGGTGTAGTCGAGCGCTACGACGAAAGTATGACCATTTTGGAGTTAATACTGCGCCAACGGTCAATTGAGATTGATTTGAGTTATCCAGTTCCTCTCAATCAAAAAAACCAAAGCTCCGAAGAATTGGAACCCGACGTCGGAGTCCCAAAGGACTTCGTGAATATTGATACATTCCTATTTCAACTTGCAAACGTTCGGTTGGATTCTCATATTTCGCTTTTTCCCAATTTTTCAATATCATTAGATAACTTCAAAGCAAGATGCAGACAATTCAACGAACCACCTGAACTGTTCTCAAGTCGAATCCAAAACGAAAATTGGTTATTTATCGATTGAGTTCCTCGCAACCACTTCCTCTTAACTGCTGGGCAACCTAAAAAAGAGTCGCTGCATTCATTCTTGTGGCTGATTTTGGTGTGTTAAGCAAAACTCACAAAGTCTTATTTCCTACTTGTCTCGTCGGACAACCGGGAAAGACTCCTTAAACCCAACACTTTCAAAGTGGCGAATTGCACTCCTTGAGTCATCGCGAGACTGCATTTTCTCAACTTTCAGTTCAGGGTTGAGATCGAGATATGCCGCTGCATCAAAATCTTGAGGTGCCTGAATAAGCCCCAAAGAAGTCCGTACGACTGATGAGACTAATGCCCTAGAAAATTGTTCTTCAATAACCCGAAACTTTGGAGCGTGTAACGGGGAGCCCATGTTTACATGACCAGCAGACCGCATTATTCTTAGATAGCTATCGTGTGCTAACTCAAGTTGCTCACTAATCAATTCTGAAGCGGTTGACGATATGTCAATGAGTTTGTCACGATAGAGCAAGGGATCAAGCCAAATTGCGAGTTGGGAAAGTCTGCTGGCTTTAGTTCGACTACATTCAAATTCATATCTCGAAGAAAGATAAATAGATAGAGCGACTTGAGTGAGTTCAAAATTGGGCGAGGCACGGATTGTTGGCACCTTCAATTTTGGCTCAACATGAATACCTAATTGAGCAATTTCTTCCGTCACAGCCTCAATAAACTCTGGCCCAGAAGAACAAGGAATTATGTGGAATTGAGAGCTGCACTCAGCCCACGTGTTTATATCTTCCAACGTGGAGAGATGTTAAGAGAGAGTGCGCATCTGAAAACTCGGCAAACAGTTAGACAATAAATACTGAATCGCCGTAGAGCCAGCTTTCGGCATTCCGACGTGAATCCAAAGTTGTTTCAATTCTCGATCACTTTCCCTTACTGCACATCAGATTGTCTGAGACTTAACTATCTATTGTCAATGGGCGTCCGAGGCGTGACTCTTCCTTCACTCTCGCCCTTCTTTAAGTAGTGGGAGTAGGGATTAACTCCACTCTTTTCAATATCTGGGTACAACTCAAGGTATTCAGCAGAATGAAGTTGTAGCTCAAGAATTCTTCCGAGATAATTCAAATCAACCTCCCGAGTCGGAATCACGTCGTTTCTCAAGGAAATTTGATCAGAATTAAAAGTCAATAACTTGCGAACAAATATTTTGAATATACGAGATATTCGATAAGTCCGCTTTGATGTCAAACGTCTCAGATCTTCCAATAAATACAGAGAGACATCCTCGAGTATTACTCTCTCAGCATCAACTTTCTTCAATGCTTTTATTTCAAACTCTAAGCTCGTGTGATTAACCGCTAGTCGAGTTAGCTCCAAATCAGCAGTCCGGAGTTGTCGCTGAAGCAAATCAACTAGTAGGTCGCGATCAGTCAACAAACCTCGAGAAGCAGCCAACTCGGCAAACAGAAATTCAGCTTTAGTTTCGACCTCGGCGAGTTGGCCTTCTAAAACAGTGCGTTCTATATCTGTCTCGGACTGTACTCGCGACAATTCCAGATCACGATCACTCAACAAACCTCGAGAAGCAGCCAGCTCGTCAAACAGAAATTCAGCTTTAGCTTCGACCTCGGCGAGTTGGCCT
>Ga0209086_10000552_pt1 | contig 32785 bp, 28 predicted proteins | sample M_130207_XF_Meta_FD_187312 | JGI IMG/M metagenome (GOLD analysis project Ga0209086, IMG submission 187312) | Freshwater microbial communities from Lake Montjoie, Canada to study carbon cycling - M_130207_XF_MetaG (SPAdes) (version 2) | ecosystem: Environmental > Aquatic > Freshwater > Lake... | reverse complement strand
ATTAGATACCCAATATAAAACAATAGACTTATCATTTAATAAATGGTAAAATATAAATAAGCAAGACAACTAACAAAGGAGAAAAAAATGGCACACTTCGCAGAAATTGACGGGAACAATATTGTTACTCGTGTTCTAGTAGTAAACGACGCCGATGCAGCTGATGGTCAGAATTTTCTGGCTAACACCTTGGATCTTGGCGGAACATGGATTCAGACCTCATACAACACTTTAGGTGGCGTACACGCAAACGGCGGGACCCCTGTAAGAAAAAATTATGCAGGAATTGGATATTCATACGACGCAGTTCGTGATGCATTTATCCCACCAAAGCCTTTCGCTTCATGGTTACTAAATGACGCAACATGTCTTTGGGACGCTCCAACAGCAATGCCTGTTGAAGAGGGAAAGATGTTTGCCTGGATTGAAGCAGATTTGAATTGGCAAGAAGTAGTAGCTCCATAATCTAATTTGATCTGAGGTAATAATGGCTGACAAGAATTTTAAGGTTAAGACAGGCCTTACTCTTCCGTCCCCGCTTCCTGTAGATCAAGGCGGAACAGGACAAACATCAGCCTCTAATACTTTAAACGCTTTGCTTCCATTACAAACAAGTAATGCTAATAAAGTATTACAAACAGACGGAACAAATACTTCTTGGATAACACCATCTGTAGCATATACAAGAGGAACAACTTCTCAAAGACCAGCATCCCCAACTGCTGGAGATTTATTTTTTAATACAGAAAAGAAAGCATTTGAAGTATGGACAGGATCTGCATGGGTATCTGTTGCAGTAAATGGTGCAGTGCCACTTCCTCCAACAATTGGCACAGCTAGTTTAACTGCATTAATAGCATCTGTTCCATTTACAGGACCCAATGATTTTGGTGATGCTGCAATTAGCACGTATACTGCAACATCTAATCCAGGATCAATTTCTGTATCTAGCGCAACTTCTCCAATTTCAATAACTGGATTAACTGCAGGTACTGCATATACATTTACAGTAACTGCAACAAATGCTTTTGGAATATCAAATGCATCATCTGCATCAAATTCTGTAACAACAGCAAATGTGCCAGGAGCACCAACTTCTGTAACTGCAGCAGATACAGGAATAGATGGAGAAGCATTAATTGCATGGACAGCACCTGGTTCAAATGGTGGATCTGCAATTACAGATTATATAGTTGAATATTCATTAAATGCTGGATCATCATATACAGTATTTGCGGACGGAACATCAACAGCAACATCAGCAACTGTTACAGGTTTAACAATTGGTACAACTTATATATTTAGAGTAAAAGCAGTAAACGTAATTGGTACAGGTACAGCAAGTTCATCAAGTAGTTCTTATACACCAGTTGCACATTTTTCTACATCATTTTATTCAATATCTACAACAAATGTTGGTGCTGGTGGTCAAGGCTCATTAACAATAAGCAGTATTCCGCAAACTTACACGCATTTACAGCTAAGACTTTTTGGTAGGCTTACGGATGTTGTTTCTTCTGGAGATGCTTTAATTAGATTTAATGGCGACACCGCTGGTAATTATTCTCACCACCATTGGTATGCTACTGGTAGTTCTAATTCAGCATCAAGTCCATCTCCTTCAGCATCTTCAACTACAATGTGGTCAAGTTATGGTGGATTTCCAGGGACAAATAAAGGAACCAGCTGGTGGGGTTACCATGTAATTGATATAACAAATTATACAAGCACGTCAATAGCTAAAGTTATAAAAGGTTTAGGCGGGTATAGTAAACTAGAAACTTCTACAACGTCTTCACAAGAAACAAGTATGACATCAGGACAATGGAATAGTACTGCAGCAATAAATTCAATTACAATTTCTGGTGTAAACTGGGCGCAATATTCTTCTATTGCCCTTTATGGATGGAGCTAAGATGGCCACAGGAACATATGTACCTATTGTATCAAATGTAATATCTGGTAATACAACACAATTAGTTGATTTCCAAAATATTCCTCAAACATATACTGATTTAGTTGTTATTTTGAGTGGAACAATGGCTACAAGCTGGGATATTTGGTTAAGAGTTAATAATGACTCAACAAGTAAATGCCCACAGCAGTGGGCCTTTGGCGATGGTGGTGCACAACCATATGTCTATAATGTAGTAGATACAGTTTTTTATCCAGTATTAAATGCACATACTACTGAACCGTATTTATCTACACAACATTTTCCAAATTATGCAAATACAACAACTTATAAACCATATTTAAATTACTCTGGAAATGCACAATATCAATTTGGAATAACTAATGGAGCATGGAATAATACTAATGCAATAAATAGAATTAAAATATTTATTGATCCAGCACAAACAACTACATATTTTGCCAATGGAACAACAATTGGTATATATGGAATTAAGGGGTCTTAAATATGGCTAATGGTCCAACATTAATAACAACTACAACTGTAGGAAGTGCAACACCATCAGTAACTTTTGGCACCATATCTCAATCATATAGTGATTTGTATATTATAGGATCAATGAGGAATAGCGCAAATAATGATGGAGCACTAGTTCGTTTTAATGGATCTTCATCATCTATTTATTATGAAAGATCGTTATATTCATCTGGTTCCGCCGCTGGTGCTCAAATAACTGGGGCTGGTGCTGCACAAACACAATTTTTAGGTTATGGAAATATGACCCCATCTACATATACAGCAAATGGATACTCAAATTTTTCAATATATATACCAAATTATTCAGGAACTATTATTCAAAAAGCAGCCACACAATTTGGTACAGCAGAGAATAATGCAACTGGAGTAACCTTATATCAATGGATTTGGACCTGGGCAAGCACAGCTGCAATAAATTCTATAACATTTACTGCAGGTTCATCTGGCAATATAGCAGCAGGATCTGTAATTTCATTATATGGGATTACTAAAGCATAAATAATATGCTTATTTTAATATAAAAGGAGGAAAAAAAATGTCAGAAACATTAACAAAAACTTTGGTAGATTGTTCAACAGGACAAACAACTATTGTTGCCTTAACAGACGAAGAAATTGCACAACATGAAGTTGACATGATAGCTTCAGTAGAGGCAAGAGCTGCTCGTGAAACAGCATATGAAGCTTTGGCGGCATTAAAAGAATCAGCAAAAACTAAGCTTATTGCTGGTCAACCACTTACTGCTGAAGAAGCGGCTACAATAGTAATTTAATGCTATAATTAAACAATACAACAACTAGGGGATATGTGATCCAAATTGTCAGATAAAGATTTTAAAGTTAAAAATAAACTGCAGGTTAAAGGTATAACCTCTGCAGGCCCCCTTGTATCTGATGTATCTGGAAATATTGATTCCACCCCATATATTGCAACACAATATGGCGGAACAGGAACAACAACTTCTCCTACTTCAGGACAAATCCTATATTCAACTTCAGGCTCTACATATGCCCCAACTACTTTATCATCATTAATTCAAGGATCTAATTATCAAGCAGATGCTCCTTCTTCCCCCGACATTGGCGATATCTGGATTGAATCAGATTCTACTTCAGACTCCTTTGACCCCAACATTATTCGCCGTCATACATTTACAGCAACGGCGGGACAAACAAATTTCGTAGCATCAGTAGCATTTATAGATGGGTATGAGCAGGTATACTTCAATGGTCTTTTACTATTAAAGACAACAGATTATACAACATCTTCTAGTACTACTGTTATTCTTGGTTCCGCCGCAGCAGCAGGCGACATTATAGAGATAGTTACAATAACAAATTTAAATTCAACTAATACATATACACAGGCAGAGATAGATACTATTGTAAATACTCAAATAAGTAATCTTATTGCTTCCGCTCCTGCCGCCCTAAATACGCTAGATGAATTAGCGGCGGCATTAGGAGATGATGCAAACTTTGCTACAACCGTAACAAATGCTTTGTCTAATAGAAAGACTGAGATTTCCTCAGCTATATCAGCAAATACTACATTAGTGGCGGGAAGAAGATATTTTGTTACTTCAGCATCCGCCCTAACATTAACATTACCTGCATCTCCTGCTCAAAATGATCAAGTTGATATATTTGATGCATCAGGAAACGCAGCAACGTATAATATAACCATAGCAAGAAATTCTAGTTTAATTAACGGCAATGCAGGAAATTTTATAATTGACGCAAATGGATACTGGGCAACATTAGTTTACACAGGCGCAACATATGGTTGGAAGGTTGGATAATGGCAGATATAAAAGCAACTAGTTTAGGTGGTGTTCCAAAAGGAACAACTGCCAATAGACCAGCATCTCCAGCAGTTGGTGATGTTTATTATAATGGTGACTTAGGATATATGGAGATGTATACCGCACAAGGCTGGTTTGCATCTTCCCCAGTTCTTCCAGGACAGCCTACTTCAGTAGTTGCTACAAATCAACCTTCAAGTAGAGCATATAATAATGGACAGGCATCAGTAGCATTTAGCGTTGGAACAAACGGCGGGTTGCCAACATCTTTTACAGTTACTTCATCTCCAGGATCATATACTGCTACTGGCTCATCTAGTCCTTTAGTTGTAACTGGCTTGCAATCTTCAACTTCTTATACTTATACAGCAACTGCTACAAATAACTTTGGAACATCTTCTAGCTCATCTGCAAGTAGCGCAGTAACCGCAACATCTGCCCCACAAGCTCCAACAATTGGCGCAGTTGTTGGAGGAGTTGCAAGTGCTACTGTAGCATACACCGCAGGTGCAACAGGTGGAGCATCAGTTACTGCTTATACTGCAACATCTAGTCCAGGTGGCCTAACAGGCACTGGATCGTCCCCTATCACAGTTTCAGGTTTAACAAATGGAACTTCATACACATTTACCGTAACCGCAACAAATGCAAACGGAACATCAGCAGCAAGCGCTGCAAGTAGTTCGGTAACACCTTACGGAGCTCCTGCAAGTGTAACTTATCTTGTAGTTGCAGGCGGCGGCGGCGGTGGTGGAGCCACTATTGGAAGTTATAACGGTGGCGGAGCTGGTGGTGCTGGTGGGTATAGGTCATCTACATTATCTGTTGCCAACTCAACACCGTATCTTGTAACAGTTGGTGCTGGAGGAGCAGGAGGTCCTGCAAGTTCTGGTGCTGCTGGAAATGGTACAAAAGGTGGCAATTCAGTTTTTAGTACAATAACATCAACTGGCGGAGGATACGGCGGCGGCGGATCAACTGGGACAAGCGCTGGGGCTGGAGGCCCAGGAGGTTCAGGCGGAGGCGGTGGTTCCAATGGAGGCGGTAACTGGGGATCGCCTGGAGCTGGAAATGAAGGAGGATACTCTCCAGTAGAGGGTTATCAAGGCTCTCCACTAAATAGTTATTTTTGGGTTGCTGCCGCTGGTGGTAGTGCAAGTGGACAAGGCGGCGGCGGCGGCTCTACTTGGGACCCATCACCTGGCGTATCTAATTCTATTTCAGGTTCTGCTGTAGTTTATGCAAAAGGCGGCGTGGGCTCAGGCTCTGGAGGTGCAAAGACTGCCAATACAGGAGATGGTGCAGATGGTTCTGGTAATGGAGGCAATGTTGTTGCTTCTGGAAGTGGCGCATCTGGAGTTGTTATTGTTAGTTACCCTTCACAATATGCAGATTTAACTTCTATTGCAGCTGGTCTAACTTACACTAAAACTACTTCTGGCGGAAATAAAATTTATAGATTTACTGCTGGTACTGGAAATGTGAGCTGGTAATGTCTAGAATCAGAGATATAGCAAATTTATTCAGCGCAAATACGTCGGCAGCGACGGATTCTGAAGTAACTGCTGCTATCTCTGCACATAACTCTTCAACAACAACAGTACATGGTATTTCTGATACTTCTGCCCTTGCTACATCTACATCTGTAACATCTGCAATATCAACACATAATACAACTGCTAATGGACATGTTAAAAGAGGCAATACTGCTTCTCGTCCCGCTTCACCTACAACTGGTGACATGTATATGAATACACAATTAGGCTACCCAGAATTTTATGAAGGAACAGCATGGATTCCAATTGGAGCAGATCCAACTGCGCCATCATCTGTTGTTGCTACAAACTCAGGATCTGGGCGGGCATTCAATAATGGTCAAGCATCTGTTGCATTTACAACAGGAACAGTACCAGGATCTAGTTATACAATAACATCTTCCCCAGGTTCTTATTATAATACTGGTGCATCATCTCCAATACTTGTATCAGGATTGCAATCAAATACATCTTATACTTTTACTGCCACCGCATCAAATGTTTATAACACATCTGTTGCCTCATCTGCGAGTAGCGCAATAACCGCAACTACAGTTCCACAGGCTCCAACAATTGGAACTGCTACTATAGGAAATGCTCAGGCATCTGTGACTTTCACAGCAGGTGCTACAGGAGGATCTGCAATTACTGGATTTACAGTTACATCTAGCCCAGGAAGTCTTACAGCATCTGGTGCATCGTCACCATTAGTTGTAACAGGATTAACAAATGGCACAGCCTATACATTTACTGCAGTTGCAACAAATGCAAATGGAACATCAGCAGCAAGTAGTGCAAGTAATTCAATTACCCCTAATAATCTAATTCTTGACTATCTTGTAGTCGCAGGAGGTGGCGGCGCTGGTCAGGCTCCAGGTTCTGGCGCAAACTACAGTACTGGTGGCGGTGGCGCTGGTGGATTTAGAACTTCTGCAGGAACATCTGGCGGTGGTGCATCTGCTGAAAATCAATTTGGTTTAACAATTGGTACTTCTTATACAATAACAATTGGTGGAGGTGGTGCTGCAGGTAATACACCTGGCGCAACAAATGGCAGCAATTCTGTATTTTCAACTATCACATCCACTGGTGGTGGTGCTGGTTTTTATTCTACAGCAAATGTTTCTACTGGTGGAGTAGGAGCAGGCGGCTCTGGTGGTGGTAATTCTTATAATACATATAGTGGATATAGTTACGGCGCTGGAACAGCAAATCAAGGATACAACGGTGGTACTGGTAATACTGCAGCAGATACTGCTGGTTCTGGAGGTGGTGCTGGTGCTGCTGGAGGTTTTGATTCTAATGGCGGGATAGGTGTTCAATCTTCAATTTCAGGAAGTGCAACATATTATGCAGGTGGCGGAGCAGCAGGTAGTATAACTGCACGTACTGGTGGTTCTGGTGGTGGAGGAAATCAAAATACTTCAGGTAGTGTTAATACGGGTGGCGGTGGCGGTGGAAAGTATGGTTCTGGAACTGTTTCCTCATCTGCTGGTGCTGGTGGTTCAGGAATAGTAATTATTCGTGCTTTACAAGCAGCATCTTCTACAACTGGTTCTCCAGTTGCAACAACTTCAGGATCTTATTACATATACAAATTTAACAACACAGGGAGTATAACCTTCTAATGGCTAAATTAATAAGAGTATGGGATGGAAGTGTCTGGCAAGAAGTCGGCACCGCTATTCCTAATGGCCTTACAACAGATGGAACCCAAACATTAACTAATAAGACTATATCTGGTGCATCTAATACTTTAACTAATATTGGAAATGCCTCCCTAACAAATTCAGCAATTACCGTTAATGGGTCCGCCGTTTCTTTGGGCGGAAGCGTAACAATTGTTACAGGACCAGCATCTTCTGCGGTATCATCTAATATAACAATGGCGGCTAATAATAATTACTTTGTAAATACTTCAGCGGCAAGAACCCTTACTCTTCCTGCCAGCCCTACCCTAGGAGACACCATTGCAATATATGATGCATCAGGGACGGCGGCAACAAACAATATTACAATAGCAAGAAACGGCAGCAATATTAATGCAGTAGCAGATGATGCTATAATAGATGTAAATCAGGCAAGTTCCATACTTGTCTATACAGGTGCAACAGTTGGCTGGAGGTTTGAGTAATGGCAATTAGAAAATCTGGGTTAAACTCCCAATATCCATCAGGCACTACAGGCAATAGACCTGCTGCTCCAGCAGAAGGGTATCTATATTTTAATACAACTCTTGGATCTGTTCAGATTTATATGGCTGGATTATGGAGTACATATATTACTCCTCCTACTCCTGCCGCTCCAACAATTGGAACTGCAACCGATGTTCCATCAGGTCGTGCATATAATAACGGAAGAGCAAGCTTAACATTTACTCCATCAGAACTTGGCGGGGCGGCAACAATATTTACAGCTACTCCATCTCCTTCTACATCTCCAGCTACATTTACATCAACAACTTCTCCATTTACTATTACAAATTTAGCATCATCTCAATCTTATACTTACACAGTAACTGCATCAAATGGTTATGCAACATCTTCTGCCTCTTCCGCCTCATCAGGTGTTACGGCAACAACTGTTCCAGCAGCACCAACAATTGGCTCAGCTAGCACAGGAAATGCAAGTGCAACTGTTGCTTACACAGCGGGTGCAACAGGTGGCGCAGCTGCTACATATACTGCAACATCTAGCCCAGGTGGACTTACAGGCACAGGATCATCTCCAATTACAGTTTCAGGACTTACAAATGGAACTGCATACACATTTACCGTAACCGCAACAAATGCAAACGGAACATCAGCAGCAAGCGCTGCAAGCAGTTCAGTTACACCATCTGCTGATTTAATAGTTGAATACCTTGTTGTTGCAGGTGGTGGTGGTGCTGCTTACAACCGTGCAGGTGGCGGTGGTGCAGGTGGTTTGTTAACAGGAAGTTACACTGCATCTTTAAATACATCATTTGCTGTAGTTGTTGGAGCAGCAGGTACTGGTTCAGAGGCTGATCCTGGCGCACTTGTTGCAACAAAAGGTTCAGATAGTTCACTCTTTGGGTTTACTGCTTATGGTGGTGGAGCATCTGTTTACGGTAGTCAATCTACTGCCAATGGCGGCTCAGGTGCTGGTGGTGTTGAAGCAAATACTACAGGTGGAACAGCAACTTCAGGACAAGGCAATGCAGGCGGCAATGGTTCTGGCACAGGTAGCGGCGGCTCAGGTGCTGGTGGAGGTGGCGGAGGACAAAGTTCTGCTGGTTCTGCTGGTTCAGGTACTAATGGTGGTGCAGGTGGTGCAGGTTGGACAATAACCTCAACATTTAATTCATCACCAGCGTTTTCAGGAATGACAGTTTTGTCTTCAGGTGGAGGCGGAGCAGCACCATATGGAACTGCTGGCGCAGGTGGAACGGGTGCTGGTAATGGTGGATATGGAACAGCCTCAACTACTAATGGAAATGGTGGCAACGCTACTTCTTATGGTTCAGGTGGAGGTGGTGGTGCTTATGGTGGTGGCTATGCTCAAGGAAAAGGTGGCTCAGGTTATCAAGGAATTGTTGTTGCTCGTTATCAATCTGCAACGCAAAAAGCATCAGGTGGAAATACTATTATTTCTTCAGGTGGATATTATTATCACACATTTACTTCTTCGGGAACTCTCAATACAACTCCATCATATCTTGCTAAAGCAAAAGGTGGAACAGTAACTACTAACGGCACCCATTGGATTCATACCTTTACTGGTTCAGGAACATTTACTCCTACTCAATCTTTAACTGCTGACTACTTGGTAGTTGCTGGCGGTGGTGGAGGTGGTGGTTCCCTTGGAAATTATGCCGATGGTGGTGGCGGTGGCGCTGGAGGTTTGCGTTCAACTGTTACTGCAACTGGCGGAACAGGTTCTTTAGAAACTCCATTATCTTTAACTGCTCAGGCTTACACAGTTACAGTTGGTGCAGGTGGGGCTGGTGCTTTCGGTGCGGCTGAAACAATAGCCTCTCACGGAAGTAACGGTGGAACCTCTGCATTTGGAAGCATTTCAACGGTTGGCGGTGGAGGTGGTGGTGCAAGAAAATCAGGCGACACATCAATATCTAGTGGTAATGTTGGCGGAAGCGGTGGCGGAAGTGCTAACTTAAATGGCGTTGTAAATAACACTACTGTTGCAGGTACAGCCAACGAAGGTTTTGCTGGTGGCGGTTCTAATAATACAGGCAGTTTGCCAGGTGGCGGCGGTGGCGGTGCTGGCGGTGCAGGTGGAACTGGTAATCCCAATGGTGGAACTGGTGGTGTTGGTAGGAGCATTTCTATTACTGGCTCATCTGTGGATTATGCGGGTGGAGGAGGCGGTGCAAGTAGAAGCGGTGGAGTTGGCGGAACTGCAAGTTTTGGCGGTGGAGCAGGTGGAGGGTTGGCAGCAGGAACTCAGGGAACAAATAACACAGGCGGTGGTGGAGGTGGTGGAGTTGTTGCTAGTAGTGGCTTAGGTCAAGGCGGTAATGGTGGTTCAGGTATTATTATCATTCGATATGCAGTATAACTAAAGGTATAATAAATATATGTCATATCAATTAAAGGTAATTAAAGACTATCCTATCGGCTTCTGGCCATTGGATGAGTCTTCTGGTTCTACCGCCTTAGATAGATCTGGGTGTGGAAATAATGGAGCATATATAGGCTCTCCAATATCAGACATATTGCCATTAATTTCAGGTGGAATATCAGGAACAAAAATAACAAATACTTCGTACGTAACATTACCTATAACTAAAAACTATTATGGAATTTCAACAACGGCGGGAATGGGAACAAAGTATTCATCAGATAATGATTTTACAATTGAGTGCTGGGTATACCCTTCAATAGTTTCATCTTCATCTACTCCAATAATGTCAGACAATTCAAACAACATCGGGTTATATCTTGAAAATGGCGATGTTGTTTTTAAAGTATCTGCTACAGATTTAATTAGATATCCAATAACATACTCTAAAAGAGCTTTGCATATAGTAGGGGTTTATTCAGTATATTCAATTTCTTTATATGTTGATGGAAGATTAACAGCAAACAAATCCCTAGCAGATGATTTTAAATTTACAAATACAACACTATCACTTGCTATTGGGCCAACCACATCATCTGGAGATTCTTTTGTGATTGATGCTCCCGCAATTTATAGATACTCGCTTTCTAACGCTTCTATACAAAGACATTTTGGAGATGGTAATTTTTCTGCTCCCGCCATTCAAGTTGTTGCCCCAGATGAGGGAATTCTTTTTTCTTGCACAGATGCTTCTATAAGAGCGCAGTTTCAGTACTCCTATCCAGTAAATAGAAATTGGTCGGAATTCCTTGATAACAATACTTACTACAATGAATCTGCAGGGTATATCTCTTTTTATAAAACAGACTCAGTGTTATCAAAAACATTTATTCTTCAAGATTCATTTTTAATACCTAGCCAAGTACCATTTGTTACCTCAAAAGTGGAATGGAGAAATGATTTAGGCATTACAGTTCAATCAAGTTTGGACGGAACAAATTGGCAGAACTGTTCAAATGGACAGCCTTTGCCTCAATATACAAAAGATTCATTTAGTAGCGTGGGAGTTGTACATATTAAAATAACTATGACCACTACAGATGCTAGCAAATACTTGCCAAGACTAGCATATTTTGCAGTTAGCTTTTATACCAACAAAGATGTTTATGCTGATAATTATGGAGATACAATAACATCTTCAACTGAGTATTATTTGGGATCATTAAATTACCCGCTTCTTTCAAGACATTATGATAATGGAATAAGAACTAAGGCTGGTGCAGGCTTTAATCTGACCACTACGGGCTCTGTAAAGTCATTAGAGATGTTCTTAACACCTTCTGACCTTACGGCTAACACCTTGCTTGATGTGGCCTCTACGGGCTCATACACGGCCTCTAGGTACTCCTGGACAAACGGCGGGACCATAACAAAAACCAATATGCTAAAGATATATGTAAACGGAGTAGATAAGACAAGCCAGACAAATATAGCAAATGTGTTTTCTGCAAATCAATTACATCATATTGTATTAGTTCTAACACAACCTGCTTCAGGAATATTAAAGTTTAATTATTCAGGCTCAGGTGGGCCATCCTGTCTATATAACAATATTGCTATATACGCAAAGGAATTGACAGCATCTATTGCCGCCACCCACTATGACCTATATGTAGGAAGGCCTTCAGTTTCAGTATTAGATCCGTCAATTATTATGACAGAAAAAGACATTCAGTCCTATAACAATGACTGGATTGTGTTACAAAGCATATAAATTTGTCCAACTTTGTGACAAAAAGCTGGACTTGTGTAGGAAATAATGGTAAAATAAATTACTATGGATATCAATCATATAAATACCAAAGTTCTTGAAGAAGAGTCTACCCTTGGGATATATGTTTGGGAGATGCCAGATGGCAGATGGATCGGAGATGATGATGGGAACTTTCTTTCAGTCACGTCTAAAAAAGGAAATAGATCCAGAATCGATGCTTTGGCTAGAGAAGTTCGCTCATTCGGTATTTATGAAGGCGGGCCTAAATTTCTTTCTGCAAGAAGAAAAATTGACGATGAAGAATTTCAACACCAAAAGCAAAGACTTGACTGGGGACTAGTCCCAGACCCACTAGATATTGGAAGTTATAAAGACGATATGAAAAAATTAAGGGGTATGAGATGAGCGTAGAATTTATTGACGATGAGAGTTCTGAAAATATAATTGATATTTCAAACACAGCAGACTGGTTCTCCTTAAAAAAGGATCAAGTAAGCAATGACCCATTTGCTGCTGGAGTAGATGAATTAAAAAAAGTTAGAGGATTAGGATCCTCCTTTAAACGAAAGATAAGCAGAGAATTTTCTAAATCATTTACTGGCGTAGAAGGAACGGGAACACAGCAAAACCTATTAGCACAAGCTATTACAGGATATGCTATGTTCGACTTAGTAGAGCCAACATACAACCTTGAATATCTTTCGGTAGTATATGAAACATCAACATATAACTATGCAGCAATTAATGCAAAGGTTGCAAACATTGTTGGACTAGGCTATGATTTTGTAGAAACAAAGAAAACAAATGATGCACTAGATGCACTCACAGATGACAAGTCTCTTGAAAGAGCACGTAGAAAAATAAGCAAGTTGCGTCAGGATATTCACGGATGGCTTGATACAACAAATGATGAAGATACATTTACTCAAACTTTAATTAAGGTGTATACAGACCTAGAAGCAACAGGCAATGGCTATATTGAAATTGGCAGAACTACAGGCGGAAACATTGGATACATTGGACACATTCCAGCAAAGACAATGCGTGTACGCAGGCTAAGAGATGGCTTTATTCAATTGCTTTATGGAAAGGCAGTATATTTTAATAATTTTGGAGAATCAGAAACAGAGAATCCAATTGCGGGGCAAGAAGATCGCCCAAATGAAATTATTCATTTGAAGAAGTATACCCCTATGAATAACTATTATGGTATTCCAGACATTATTGCCGCACAAGTAGCACTTGCAGGAAATGAATTATCTGGCAGATATAACCTAGATTACTTTGAAAACAAGGCGGTACCAAGATATATTATTACAGTAAAGGGAGCAAAGCTTTCTCCAGAGTCAGAGAGAAAATTGCTTGAATTTTTCCAGGTCGGATTAAAAGGAAAGAATCACAGATCACTATATATTCCACTTCCAGGAGACACCCCAGACTCAAAAACAGAATTTAAGATGGAGCCAGTGGAGGCAAATCCACAGGAGTCTTCATTTAATATTTATCGTAAATCAAATAGAGATGAAATCCTATTGGCTCACCGTGTCCCAATTAATAAAATTGGAACCCCAGAAGGCGTAAATTTGGCAGTGGCAAGAGATGCGGACAAAACATTTAAAGAGCAGGTTTGCCGTCCAGCCCAAATGATTTTAGAGAAGAAAGTAAATAAAATATTTGAGGAAAAGACAGATGCCCTAGCACTTAAATTTAATGAATTAACTTTAACTGATGAAGATACTCAGTCTAAAATTGACGAAAGATATTTAAGAATGCAGGTAATTACCCCTAATGAAGTTAGAATTAGAAAGGGAATGATTCCTCTAGATGGCGGAGATGATGTTATTGAATTAAAGGGTCCAGCAAAAGCCGAGCAAACAGCCGTGGCTGGAAATACCCGACAAAGATCCCAAGATCGCCAAGCAAATACCCCAGATATTTCTGGAGAGGGAAGAAATGCTAAGGGCGACGGCAGACAGGTTGACTAACCCCACTCAACTGTTATTTGCCTTTTTATCTATAAGTCGCTAAAATTAAGCATATGAATATTGAAAAGTCTTTATGGACTAGCCATGGCAATGACATTAACTTGTCTGTTCCTTTCACTAAAGTTAACCGTGAAAATAGAACTGTCTCTGGTTTTGCAACACTTGACAATGTAGACCAGACTGGTGACGTTGTAACTTCTGAAGCAAGCGTAAAGGCCTTTGAAAGCTTTCGTGGGAACATTCGTGAAATGCACGGATCTCTTGCGGTTGGCAAGATGGTTTCTTTCAAACCAGAAACTTTCTATGACCCAACAACCAAAGAATTTTATAACGGCGTTTATGTAACAGCATACATTTCAAAAGGCGCACAAGATAGCTGGGAGAAAGTTCTAGACGGAACTCTTTCAGGATTCTCAATCGGCGGGAAGATTAAAGAGTCAGATAACGAAGTTAATAAAGCTACAGGTAAAACTGTAAGATTTATTAAAGACTATGAATTGATGGAGTTGTCAATTGTAGACTCTCCAGCAAATGAGCTATGTAACATTCTTTCTATCCAGAAAGTAAATGGACAATACATTGCAAAAGGTATAGCAGTAGATGTTGTAACCGAAAATATTTTTTACTGTGAAGACAGTAACTCTGTTTTTATCTCAACAGAGAAAACATATGACTCACCAGTTTCTGGTAAGCCAGCACAACTAATTGGTTGGGTTGAGAGTTCAGATGTTAACAAAGCAAAAGAGATTGATAAGATTCTTGATGCGTACAAGCACTCAAGATTTACGTTGCCTGATACACAAAAAATTGCAAAACAGGCAAACGCAGAAGGAGGTAATGAAATGTCAGAAAACACAGAAAACGTAGTTGCTGAAGATGTTGCAGTAGATGCAGCAGTTGAAGTAGCCGTTGAAGATACAGCAGTTGTTGCAGAAGATGCAGCACCAGCTGAGGCTCCTGCAGATGCAGTAGCAGAAGACACTCCTGCCGAGACTCTGGAAAAAGCAGCCGAAGTATCAGAAGATAAGGTTGATGAACCTGATTTTGCGAAGATGTTAGGCGATCTAAAAGGCTTTTTCTCAGAAACTCTAAACAAGGCATCTGAAGCAAATGCTGCACAAGTTACAACAATCCAAGAGACTGTTGAGACTTTCAGCAAGAGCGTAGATGCTAGAATTTCAGAGTTGGCAGAACAACACACAGTACTTTCAAGTGCTGTAAATGATATCAAGAGCACGATTGATGGTGTACAAAAGCGTGTCGACGCAGTAGAATCAGAGACTGCAATTAAGAAGTCTTCAGATCTTGGCCGATCAGAAGAAGTAACAATCAAAAAATCCAAATGGAACGGTTCTTTCCTCGGTTCCGTGAACGAAATATTTAACTAAGGTAGGTATAAATAATGAGTAATGAAACATTAGAAAAAGCAATTGCAACTGGCACAACAGCCCGCGGTACCTTTACTTCTTCTGGTAGCACTGTAACAGGTGTTCACACAGCACAAGAAGCAGGTAACGGCGGATTACTAAATCCAGAACAATCAGCTCGCTTCCTTGACTATATGTTCGACGCAACCGTAATCGGCAAAGTCGCACGTACAGTTCGTATGAAGTCAGACACAGCCGAGATTGACCGTATGTCCGTTGGTGAGAAGCTTATGAAGCTTGCAACTGAAGGAGATAACGACGCTGCTAACAATGCAGTAACTTTCTCAAAAATTTCTTTAACAACAAAGAAACTCCGCATGGACTGGGAGCTTTCAACTGAGTCTCTAGAAGATAACATCGAGGGTGCAGATCTAGAAGATCATATTGCACGTTTGATGGCAACACAGGCAGGAAATGACATCGAAGATGTTATTCTAAACGGTGATACATCTCTTACAGGAGACGCTCTTTACAAGTCATTTGATGGCGTTGTAAAGAAGGCAAAGGCATCAGGTCGCGTCGTAGACGCAGCAGGTGCTGAAGTTTCTCGTGAAGTATTCAACAAGGCACTTAAGGCTATGCCACGTAAGTACAAGCAACGTCGTGCAGACCTTCGCTTCCTTGCTGGATCAAACTTGATTCAGGACTTCCTATACAAGAACAGTATTGGAACAAACCAGACAATTCCACAGGACATCGCTTCAAGCGTAATCCGTGGCGGAGTCGCACCACTAGGTGGACCTGCAGGATACGTAGCACCATTCGCGTTCGGTATTCCGATCATCGAAGTTCCGCTACTTGCAGAAGCACAGACTGGTACACACTCAGGAGCTTCAGGTTCACACGGAGATATCCACTTGTCATTCCCAAATAACGTAGTTATTGGTGTCAAGCGTGATGTAACTGTTTACCGTTTCTTCTGGCCACGTAAGGACTCAATTGAGTACACAATGTATACTCGTGTTGGCGTCCAGATTGAACAAGCAGATGCTTGGGTAGTCGTAAAGAACGTTAAGGTTGCTTCTTAATTAAGAAATAACCCCCGAAAGGCCCCTAATTAATTTTAGGGGCTTTTCATTTTAATTTAACAATGCTATAATTGAATAACCTAACAAAGGAGATAATATGTCATTTGACACATTAAAAGTAGCAGAACTCAGAAAAGTTGCAGAGGACTTTGCAGTTGACACTGATGGATTAAAAAATAAGGCCGATATTGTTGCCGCTCTTGCCGAAGAGGGAGTAACATGGTCTGTATACCAAAAGACTATTAAAGATATCGAGAAGGCGGAAGATGAATTCAGCGAAGATTCAGAAGAAATTCTTCCACGATTCAATCCTGATTCTCAGCCAGAAAATACAATGCTGGTCAGAATGACTAGAGAGAATCACAGATATGATATTCTTAACTACACATTTACCAAAGAGCATCCTTTTGTCGCAATGACATCAGAAGACGCTCAAGAAATTTTTGACAAGGAGGAGGGTTTCCGCTTAGCAACTCCAAAGGAAGTTCAGGAGTACTACGCTTAACCTTTATTAAATGGAAATTCTAGTAGGTTCAAATTCACCAGTAACACACAAAGTGTTTTGGCAGGGGCAGCTAACTGACTCAGACAGTCTTCCAGTTGTTAGGCTATATGACATTACAGAAGATCCAGCAATATCCCCACCTATTAACCCTGGAACAATACTTGCAACATTAACGGCGGTAAAGTCGGAAGTAGATGCAGGTACATACGTAGTATATATTCCAGTATCATATACCACAAGACAGAGACAGCTTAGACTAAATTGGTCATACACAGTTGGTTCAGTTTCTACAGAAAAAAGCCATAAGATTTATGTGCAGACTCCGTATACAGATTTGAGTCAAGCAATTGATTCTTTAGGGTTGGGATCTGACTTTTCAGATCCTAATTCTAAATCATATTTTGAATTATGCAGTGCTGAAAGATATGCTAGAAAATTAATTGAAGCATATACTCAGCAACAGTTTTATTTGTATGATGATGTTCAAATAGCATATGGATCAGGATCTGATGTTTTGCCTTTGCCTTATAAATTAGCAGAACTTCATGAGCTATATCAAAATGATATACTGCTACTAAACACTTTAACCAATGTTAATAACTGGAACTATAATACAATTATTTCAGAGAGCGGATTTGGAATAAGAATTAATAGAGCAAATATGCTTGATAATACCGTATATACAGCAAATGGTATGGTTCCACCTCCAACTAATGATGTATGGAATGGCGTCTTCAAACAAGGAGTAACATACAGAGTTCAAGGTAGATTTGGATGGGAAGAAGTTCCTGATGAAGTTGATCTTGCATGTATTGAATTAATGAAAGATTATTTCTCAAAGGATAAAGTTTGGCGTAATAAGTACATGAAGTCAATACAAACATTTGACTGGAAATTCGAGTACAATTCTGGTACATATTCAGGAACTGGCAATCTCTATGCAGATCAATTGCTTCTTCCATATGTTATCAACAAAATGGTTGTGATCTAATGTATGATCTTGTTGACTCCGTTATGCCTATGTTCATTGATATCTACAAACAATTTGACCTACAAGATGCAGACACAGGATCAATAAAAAAAGAATGGCAGTTTGACAGAACTGTTCCATGCAGCGCAAAAGGTATTATTAGCAACTCCTCTTCAAGCCGAACTGGAGATAAACAAATTATATCTAATAAATATGCTAACGATCAAATTCTTCAAATCAGAACATCGGATAAAATAACATTAAGAGAAAAAATTACAAATATTAGAGATGCCGAAGGAACCGTTGTCTGGGAAGAATTAAACTTTCCTAGCAATACCCCTACGGTTTATGAATTAATGGGAATAACTCCAATGACAGATCCATTTGGCGCAGTAATTGGATATAACTCTACTGTCAAGAGATCGGAAAATCAGACAATTGGACAATAGCAATCTTTTGGTTACTGCCGCCAGCGGTTTACAAAAAACCATGGTGGGCACTAAGGGGGCTATTTTAAAAGATAGTACCGTTGCTCAAATATCTGCAGCAATATATTATCAAGCTGAGGTAGTATCCAAGATAACAACAAACAAGCAATTTCAATCTAGATTTCAATCTGTCATTTTTAAACAACTTCAACAAGATTTTGGTCTGTATGTAGATGCACAGGCTAGAGTAAATCCTCAATCCTTGCATCATGTGTATGAGTGGAATAAGGTTGGCAATTCTGGATCTAGACTATTTAAATTAAATGTAACGGAAAGAAATGGATTATCTTTTAAATTAGGATCAACATTTTTAATGTCTAAATCATCCGTTCCCAATTCATTTGGCAAAAGAAAATATGTATTTAAAAATAAAGCTTCTGTGATGGAAGCTGGAATGCCTGTAATAATTAGCCCAAGGGCTGCTAAGCGCTTAGTATTTGAAACTAGTACTGGAACAGTCTACATGCCTATAGGGGCCTCAGTGACCGTTACAAGGCCTGGTGGAGGCAAAGCTACAGGAAGATTCCAAATTGCATATGCAAGATTCTTTACTGGTAACCTAGTAAATCTATCAATTAAAAGATCAGGATTTCAACAAATATTTAATTCATCATTAACTAAAGCAATGAGACTTCCTTCAGATGTAAAAAAAGTTAAATATTCTTTTTCTGCAAACACATTAAACATGCAAGCTGAGTCAGCAATTGCTTCAGCATTTGGAGGGGTATAATGACCGTAGATTATAAAGCAGACATAATGCTTGATTTAAGAAAGTACCTTTGGGCTCAATTAAAATCCAATAGTATTTTTACAGCTACCGATTATTATTCAGATAATATAGGACAAGAGATTGTTCCAATTATTCCTGTACAACAATCCCCAGAAATGAACCAATTTTTGAGCGGGAAGAAGCACATAGTCTACGATAAGATAGGACTATCATATGAGGACAACTGGGCAATATGCTGTGAGCAGATATTGTTTACCATATATTCAACAGATGTTTCAGAGATTAATGAGATTAGAAATTTAATGACAGACCTATTCAGGAGAATGGATGATTCGGCTAGGGACGCAAATGCCTATTCTGGCATATCTAGCAAGTTTAAATTCTTTAGCATATTTGTTGCCGACATTTCTCCAACAGCCCCATCTGAAGAATTAGCAGGGTTCTTATCCTCAGATGTAATTCTTGAGGTCAAATACGCAAGACACCTAGACACGACTGGCAGATTCCTTTAATTTGCCTTTGGGCGCATTATACTCTATTATTGTACATAGAGGGAAGGGCCTAGCCAGCCAAGATTTAATGATTTACAACAATATATATATATTTTTATAAATAGGAGGAAAATAACTATGGCACAATCCGTAGGTAATGCTAAAAATATTCTAGTTGGCGCATCTCCATTGTTCTTGTCGAACGTTGACATTAACGATGCAGATTATATCGCTAACGCAGAAGCAGGCGTTGCAATTGCATCGGGTGCAAATACAGTAGGAGTTCCAGCGTTCGCGTCAGGAGTATCATACGTAAGCACACTTAATGGTGTAAACCAATCAGCAGGACTATTTGGATACCGTAACGTTGGTTTCACCAACAATGGTCTTCAAATCACATACAACCCAACATACGATTCAGTAACAGTAGATCAGTTACTTGATACAGCTAAACTGTTCAAGTCTGCAATGGAAGTTATGATCGCAACAGAAATGTCAGAAGGTACTTTAGAAAACATTGTAACCGTATTCGGACAATCAGCAGATTCACTTTCAACAACAGGAACTGGCGTAACTAAGGTTGATACACTTAAGATTGCAGCAGGTTCCCTAGGAGCCGCTCCAACAGAGCGTCAATTAATTGCAGTTGGACAAGCTCCAACAGCAGGATCAACATCGTCAGAGCGTGTATATTATGCACGTCGTGTTTTGTCTGTACAACAGTCACAGCACTCTCTTGCACGTACTACTCCAACCACATTCCCAGTGACTTTCCGTCTTCTACCAGATGCTAACTATTCTGGCTCAGAATACGGCAAGATTATTGACCGTGTACTAGTAGCATAATAAATTTAATTTATTAATGAAAACCCCCAGGAAACTGGGGGTTTCTCATTTGTGTAGATAATACCTATATGTTATAATAATTAAGACTAGATCCTAGGAGGATTAAATTGGCAACAACAGTATATAGCGTAGAAGAAGTAACGCTTCAAAATGGCTCAACGGTTAAGTTGAAGCCCCTAAGTATCAAAGAGCTAAGAAAATTCATGCTCGTTCTACAAGCAGCAAGCGATTCAACTACAGAGGCTCAAACACTCAACGTATTAATTGACGCAGTTGCAGTAGCACTTGAAAAACAACTACCAGAATTGGTAGCAGATAGAGATGCATTAGAAGATGCACTTGACGTCCCCACAATCAATCGCATACTTGAGGTATGTGGTGGGATTAAGATGGACGACCCAAACCTTCTAGCGGCAGCGGTTCTGGCTGGTCAGAATTAGATTTAGCCGCTTTAGAGGGTGAAGTATTTCTTCTGGGTCACTGGAAGAATTACGATGAACTAGAAGAAAGTCTTTCAATGCCAGAACTTATTCAAACATTGAAATCTTTTAAGAAGCAAAAGTCGGAAGACAGAAAGTTTACGGCAAGCCTTAAAGGAATCAATATAGATATAGATGAGGAAGACTCACAACAGCAAGGAAAAACTTTTGAAGATATACAAAGAAGAGCTCTTGGTATAAAGGCTTCAGGTGATGATATAGTTTCTTTACAAGGAAGTATAGCAGCGCAAGCAGGGTTTGGAATTGGTGCAGGTCTAGGCTACACAGAGGAGTAACATAAATATAAATGGCTGATGAAAATATTGTAACTAATATAGTTGCTAATGCTAATTTCTCAGGTCTTATTGCAGATGTCAATAAGGTTGCAGCCTCCCTATCTAAACTTCAAGCACAAATAATTCAGTCGGATGCAAGACTTGCAAGTCAAGTAGCGACTATGAACAGATCTTTTGGTGAAAACCTAAGAAGAACTGGTCAATTTGCATCACATTTTGTTACACTAACATCAGATGTTGAAAAGTTTGGCACCAACCTAGACAGGGGCCAAATGAAGCTGAAGCAATACTTTCAGACATTTCAACAACATACAAAAACTCAGGGCGGGTTAATTAGAGACCTTGCTAAACAACAGGTCGCATTACAAAATGCAATTATACAGCCAATGGGTAAAAACGCTCAAGGGCTTATGCAATATAGCGTACATATCCCACAAGGTCTTGACGCAGTAAAAAATAAAACTGCTTTAGCAAGACAAGAGCTTCAAATCATGAATAAAGTTATTCAAGATGGTGGAGTTCAAATGATTAACTGGGGTAAAAATACTCAGTGGGCAGGCCGCCAGCTAACAGTAGGATTAACCGTACCGCTAGCAGCATTTGGAATGGCTTCCGCAAAAGCATTTAGAGAAGCAGATGCTGAACTAACAAGACTTACTAAAGTGTATGGCGGAATTGCAGCAACCTCATCAGCAGATCTATCAAAGATAAGAAATGAAGTTTCAGCAACAGCAAAAGAAATTTCAAAAGCCTATGGTGTATCTTTTAAAGATACTATTACCCTTGCAGCAGATATTGCAGCAACTGGTAAACAGGGTAACGATTTGTTAGCTTCTGTTAAAGAAACAAGCAGACTTGCCGTACTTGGAGAAGTAGACAGACAAGATGCAATGAAGGCCACCCTGGCAATTCAAAATACATTTAAACAAAATACAGATCAACTTTCTGAATCTATTAACTTTCTTAACGCAGTTGAAAACCAGACATCAACAAGTCTTGCAGATTTAATTGAAGCAATTCCAAAAGCGGGACCAGTTATTCAAGGAATGGGTGGAAGCGTAAAAGATTTAGCCTTGTACCTTACAGCAATGAAAGAAGGCGGAATCAATGCTTCGGAAGGAGCAAACGCTCTTAAGTCTGCTCTTGCTTCATTAATTAATCCAACAAAAGTTGCAAAAGGAATGTTTGCAGACATGGGCATAGACCTTGGAGGAATTGTAGCAAAAAATGCTGGAAATCTAACCGATACAATTACAGAATTGCAAAAAGCATTAGACTCCCTAGACCCATTGCAAAAACAAAAAGCTATTGAACAATTGTTTGGTAAATTTCAATTTGCTCGTATGAATGCATTATTTGCAAACCTTGGAAAGCAAGGAAGCCAAACACTTCAAGTTATGGATTTAATGAAATCCAGCTCAGCCGAATTAGCAGGTGTAGCGGGTCGAGAATTAAGTATGGTAACAGAGTCAGCTTCTGGAAAATATAGAAGAGCCCTTGAAGGATTAAAAGCAGACTTAGCCAGTATGGGCGAAGAATTCTTAAAAGTTCAAACATTTTTTATTAATGTTACGGACGGTATTTTAAAGTTTATTAATAAATTGCCAGCTCCAGTTAAAACAATTCTAACATTTGTTACTGGATTAACAGCAATTATAGGGCCAGTAATTATGTTAACGGGTGTTCTTGCCAACTTTTTTGGATATATTATTAAAGGAGCATCACACTTTAGATCTTTGTTTAAAGGCGGAGAAGGCTGGAAGATGCTTACGCCAGAAATTCTGGCAGCACAAAAGGCAGGATCTCTTGTTGAGGCAACATTCTATAGTGATGCTAAAGCAGCTACAGTATTAAAAACAGCAATTGCAGGGCTTGTAACAGAATTTGAGCTGCTGCAAAATAAGGCAATGACAGGTGCGGTATCAGTAGCACCAGCAATGTCAACAATGGCAGGCAATCTTGTTAAAGGTAGCAATGGAAGAGTTGTTAATCCAAACCACGCTTTGATTAGCCCTGAAGATACTAGATCAATGTCTCACCTTAACCCTGTTGCTGGGATGACTGGAGATCAAAAAGCAGCACAAACAATTTTCGGAGTAGTTCCTGGAGCACCAAAAGTTAATCAAAAAATTGGAAACAATCCTCAGATGTATATGAATGGGGACCTTCCAAAGATTCAAGGACTTACATCAATAGGTGGAGCATCTACAGGTATTGTTGCAGCAGAAGCTGCAAAATGGCATTCAATGACAGGCGCACTTGCAATGCAATCACAAGCAGAAATTGAATTGTTAAAGAAAGAAGTAGCAGCAACAGGTCTTATAACAACATCATTATCTGATTCATATCAGGCTTTGCTTCCAACAATGACTAAGCTTACTGCAAATGCAGCTACTGCATCAGCCGCAATTGTTGCAGAATTACAAGCAGACAAAATAAACGTAGATCAAGCAAGAGCTAAAATTATTCAATTAAATGCACAAGTAGAGTCTATGATTGCACAAGCATCAATAGATATTGCGGGTCAACAGGGAAGAACAATTGGCTTAACAACAGTGCCATTATTAAATCAGCCAGTAGTTAATAATGCTGGTAAGTCTAATATGAAAGAGCTTCTTCGACCAGGAAGAACTAGAAGTCTTCTTAATAAAATTGCTAGCGGATTAGGAGTAAGAACATTTGGTGCTGGATATAGCACAGAAACAACAATGCCAAAAAGATTTGAAACAGGAACTGTTGCATATCGTGGCGGGTACGCAAGTCCAATGGCTAAATTAAAAGCAGCGGAAATGTTAGCTAATTTTGCAAAAAGGTCAGGATTAATTGGTGGATTAAAAACAACAGCAAGAAGATCAGCAAGAGCTGGCGGACAAAAAGGCGCTGGAATTACTTATGGAGAATTGTCTAAAAGAAAATCATCAATATATGATGATCCAGAAATGCAAGCGTATGGCATTACTCCAACAACAAAAGGCGTAGGACAAGATAATGAATATTTAATTCATGGTTATGGAAAATCATTTAATAACGCCACAAAAGGTTTAGACAGACAGGGTTCAAGCCCAATTTTAAGACAAGATCAATACGAACAATACGGAATTGAAATGTCTGCAGCTACCGCAAAGCACTCTGCGCTTCAAGTAGCACCAACTCAATTTATTAAAAACAGAAAAGGTTTTAATGAAGGTTTAAGAGATGGAACTGCAACTCCAGGTGATTTTAGAAAAGTAGAAGGATCTGATATGGTCAGCCTACTTCTATTTTTAAAAGATCAAAAAGTTAAACCTGAAGTTGCAAAAACAATTGCAAACCGTGCAGCTGATGTATTAAATCAACAAGTTCTTAATCATAGAGGAGTAATTAACGAAGCAACATTTGGATCAATGTTAAATCGTGCTTCAGTACGTGCAATTGATAGTGCATATAAACCAAGTATGGTTCGATCTATAAACCATATGGGTTCTGATGCTCACTCAAAAAATCAAGGACTTTTTCCAAGACCGTATGCTGATGGCGGAGTTAACATCCCTGGGTATGCTGGTGGAGTTACTCGTCTTGATGGATATGGTGGTGGAGATAGTGTACCAGCACTTTTAGAGCCAGGTGAATCTGTTATTACAAAAACTGGAACAAGAAAAAATGAAGGTGCATTGCATTTAATGAATGCTGGTTACAGTGTAGATGAAATGATGGGATTTGAAGAAGGCGTAGTTGGACTTAGACAAGCAGCTTCTCAGGGGTTCCAATCTCAAACTTCAAAGGGCTATCTTGGAAAAGGCTTAATGAAACGTCCAGAGGGCGGCGGAATGGGCATGGGAACTCAAATGGGAATCATGATGGGTGGAGCAGCCGTTGGACAAAGCATTGGCGGAGGCATGGGAACTGCAATTACAGCCGCTGCAACTATTCTTCCAATGTTGCCATTTCAAAAAATATTACCACTAATTAGCAGAGCAGACAAAAGCGTTGGGTTGCTTACACATGGATTAGGACTTGCTGGTAAAGCTGCAGGCTTATTAACAAGAATGCTTCCTGGTGCCGCTGTAATAACTACACTATACCTTTTGTATAAAGGATACCAATCGTGGCAAAAACAAATTGCTGATACACGTAGAGAACATGTTATGCTTAATGGTATTACCGAAAAGGGTGCTAAAGAAGCTGGAATAAGTTACAAAAACATTGGAAACTCTATTAAAGATGTTAGAGAACAATTAAAGCTTCAAAAAGAAGCTGGTCTATCTGCATATGATGCCATGACTCCTTCAGGAGTATCTGGATTAACATTAACAATTACTCAATTAAAAGAATTAAAGAAAACAGCAAAAGAAACAATGCCAGAGCTAGTTGGAACATTTAACAGTATTGATTCTTCTAAAGTTACTGATCTTGCAGTTAATTTAAAAGCACAGTTTGTTGCTGCTGGAATGAGTGCACAAGATGCAACTAATAAAATTTATGCAATTATAGAAGCATCAAATAAAATTGGACAAGGATTTGGTGCAATTGCATCATCAGGATTTAAAGCAATTACGGATAGAGGATCTGCTGCCACAACAATAGTTAATTCTCTTCTTGTTGCTCTTCAGGAAATTGATACAATAGACCCTAAAGCTTTTGCTTCAAATGTGGATACAGTTATATCAAGTCTTGATGCTGCTGCCACCGCCCTAGTAGGAACAAAAGATGCACAGGGTAAAACAATAACACAAGCAGATGCACTTATTACTCAATTTGAAAAATTAAAGTCTTTAGGCGCAGACAGAGAAAAATTGGGAGCAAAAGCTTTAGAGCATTTAAAGAAAGAAAGACCAGATCTTGCTGCAATACTTAAGAGCTCAGATAGTATTGCTGGAGTATATGCTAAATGGCGTGTTCTTCTTGCTGGAGTTAACATTGATTTAAGAAGCATAACATCAGAACAAGCTATGGGAATTGCGGCATATGAAACAGCATTAAATATGGCTGCATCTGCATCAATATCAAATGATAAAAAAGGCGGTGCTTTAGCTACAGCAAATGCAAAAACAAAAAGCTTAACAGATAGTATCAAGGCTGGGGAAAAGGCTATAAAGTCTGCTCAAAAAACAGAAGCAGGTTTTAGTAAAGCTAAAATTAAAGCAATCCAAGATGAGATCAAGGCAATTGGAGATCGTGCTGATGCAAAAAGAAAAGCATTGTCAGATACTGTAGACGCAGAAAATACAGAATTAGAATTAAAGAAGCTACAGCTAGAAGCTCAATCGGCTCTTGCCCGTGGAGATAGAGATGCCGCTGAAGCCGCAAATTTATCTATTGAGCAATTAATTAAAGAAACTCAGTTAAAGAAAGCATCTGATAAAGTTACTGAAAATGAGAAAAAAGAAAAAGCAGTACAGCAAAAACTTCTTGATGATGATCAATCTATAAAAGATAAACAACAAGATAAAATTACTAAATATACCAACAACGGAGAAACTTTTGCAGAACAGTTGGCACAAATTAATGCTATTAAAACAGCTTTATCACAATTAGCAATTGATCAAGTTGAAAACAATGCGTTAAAAGATCCTACCAAAAAAGCAGAAGGTCAAAAGTCTTTAGATGGACAGCTGCAAACAATACTGGCTGGTCTTGAAAAGTCATCAGATATTGTTCAAAAAGCATTTCCAGGGTACGTAGATTCAAAAACAAATAAGGCCATAGCAACTAAAATTGTGGGGCTTCCAGGAGGACCAAGCGCAATGACTGGTGCTGGAGGAGAGTTTCAAAAACTTGTTGCAGAAATACAGGGTGGAGCTAAAGCAAATTTCACAGCAATGGCTGACAGCATTAAGGGTGGAGCAGACCTTGCAATGGTTGTTAAAGCAATGGGCGGAACAGTTAATAAGAGCAAAGCTCTTACACAAGCAGATATTACTGCAGCAATAAAAGAAAAAGCAAACAGCCCTAAACAATATTTAAAAGATCAAACAAAAGACGACGAGTCCCTTGAAGAAGGAGTCAGAAAAGCTATCATAGAAAAATATGGATTTAAAGCAGGCGACTCCTTTACCTTTAATAATAAAACTTATAATGTAAGAAATAGAGGCGGAGCACTTCCAGGTATAGAGGCAGTACTTACAAATAAAGCCCTTGGTGGCCCAGTAATTGCTGGACAAACATATGCTATAAATGATAGACTTAATCCTTTAGGATATCAACAAGAAGGATTTACACCGTTTACTCCACAAATGAGTGGAATAATTCACCCAAATGCAGCAACAATGCCTAGATATAATATTGCTAGCGGTGAAGTTACGGGTATGCGTGGAGGAGTAAATAGCTCTTATAACAACAATAGTTATTCTATTAGCATTGCATTAAATGGAACTAATGTTACCGCTGATGATGTTGTAAGAAGGTTTAAGCAAGAGATGGCATTAGTTAATGCAAAAGAAGGAAGATCTAAGAACGTGGGAGGATCAGTATAATGGCAATGACATTACCAAGAGGTTCAATTTTTAGCATAGAGGCTAAAGATCTTCTTGCCACCCCAGCTGGAACCACTAAAGTCTGGAATAAAGTTACAGAGCATAATAGAAGTGAGTTTAATATAAATGTTGAAAGAATTGAAAAAGTTGTTAGAACTTCAAGCGGAACACTAAGAAAGAATTTTGTAGCCGATAAAAGAAAGTTTTCAACATCATGGAGCATGCTTCCTTCATATAGAACTTTAACAGTAGATGGATCATGGGGAGCTCAAGATCTCAGATCTTTTTATTTAGGAGAAGAAGGACAAGGCTCATTTAAAATTAGAATTAACATAGCTCAAAATGGTGTATCTCAAGAATCATCAGGATATGAAGAGTATAATGTTGTTATTACTGATTGCAGTTTTGCAATAGCCAAGCGAGGTTTGCAGCCGCATTGGAATGTATCTCTAAGCATGGATGAAATATAATGCCAATATATGCAAGCCCCGCAGCAAAAACTGCGCTTGAACAAAATACATCTATTAATTTAAATGTAGGCTGTACATTTGAATATAATATGAACAGCCTAGTAGATAATATAGTTGTAACTGGCGCCGATATAACAAAAGCAGATGGAAGCAAGCCATTTAAAAAACTTTTTCCAATAGATTCTGTAATCAAGCCATCTAGACCCCTTGGATCTGGAGTCAAATATGGAATTACGGGAGACGTAGGATCTGGAACATATAGGGATCCAAGATCAAGCATATATTCAATTAACTATAGAACATACTATCCAGGCACAGATACATATTATAAATACTTTCTTTCTGGAAAAGGTTTAGGTGTAGATGTAACAATTACATATCCAAAAACAATACTTACCAATAAAATTATAGCAAGATTTGAAATATCTCATTCTACACCCCCCACCTGGAATATTTATGCAAATGGTTCATCTATTGCAAACGGAACAAGCACACAAATAAAACCATTTGTTTCTGGACAATACAATGCTGGTACATTAACTATTTATTATAATGGAACTGCGTGGGTTACAACTGAGCCAGCGATACTAGGTGCGCCAGTTAGCATAACATCTACTCGGTTGACTACGGGATCAGTTGCTGATAAATATATTGGAGTAATTGAACTGTCCCCAAGGCTGGTTTTAGATATAAGTGATTCTATCACCGACATTTCAATTTCAAAAGAATCATCTACAAGCGCAGAAGATATACTGCCTATTGGAAAAGTGTCTGCAAACTCTTTATCTTTGAGCTTAGCATCATATGAATCTGCAAGAAAAATTATATCTTTTGATAAAACTCTTTCTTTTGATTCATCAAAAATTTATCTATATAAGAAAATAGAAGTTAAACCGTATTTTAAATTTTACGGATCCTTTGGCACCCTTACAGATACGGGCGGGACATACGAAAAGATTAATCAGGGAACATTTTATATGGATAACTGGTCAACATCTGAGTATGGAGATATATCAATTACAGCATTAGATGGAGCAAAGACATTACAAGACGTAATAGCTCCAAGTATTATATGCGAAGGATATTCAGCAATTGCAATACTAAGAAGGCTTTTAGATTCAGTTGGTTTTATAAACTATAACTTTAATTTATCTGATACGGATGCCTCTGTATTTTCTCCAAGATTTTGGTGGACAGATGATTCTAAAACTGTATGGAATGCAATACAGGAGTTGTGTAGAGATTCTCAGATGACTGCAGTATTTGATGAAAATAATGTATTGCAGTTTTATACAAGAGACTATATGTTTAATTCATTAAAATCAACAGACTGGGATTTTAGATATTTAGCAAATGGATCTAACCTTTCAAACATTATATCTTTGTCAAAAAATGATTTAGCATCTGCCAACCAAGTAAAAGTTTTATGGAAAAGTGTAACCACATCAGAGTATGTTGGAAATTCTCAACCGTTATGGAAATCAGGAACGACGTCAATGGGAGCACTATCTCTTGAGCAAGATTTGCCATCCACAGTTGGCGTAGGAGGATACATTGCGCTTTCACCAATTACAATTAATACATATCAGGCAAAGACTAAAGTCCTTTATGAGTATAGTGGATATTTGGTAATTGATTCAGAGATTATTGAATACGATGCAATTCAATATGAATATTTAAATAGTAACAATACAAAAACACAGGTATGGGTTACAAGCGAATCAGATGTTCTTAAATATTTAGGGGTAGGGGTAGTAGGTGCTAAAAATTATCAACCAAGTGGTAAATATAGAATTAAAGCCAGAGGAGCATTTAATACAACTTCAGCAAATCATTATGCAGCAGCGTCAACAATATTAAATTCATGGAGTGGATATGAGGTGAACTGGGTCTAATGGCATATGCATATAACTTTTTAGACGGTGGATTTACTCCAATTCCAGCTCCTGCTCCAGCAAATCTAGTTATCCCTTGGATTTCTATTCAAACAACATCTACAACAAGAGCAGTAATAACTTTAGGAACACCTACTGGAACTACTGGTAGTTATTCTGGAGATTTGACAAGTACGGGAAGTTTTACTTTTTCAGATTTTGCATTTACAAGCGCCAGCGGAGTTTATGTTAAAGAAGGTTTAACACCAGGAAAAACTTATTATGTCAGAGGACGTGCATGGAGCGGGGCAAATCAGACTGGGTCTTATGGTGCTTGGATTACAGATTCATTTACCATGCCGTCACTTCAGTACAACCCTCTTACTGGTATTGTTTCAACTACTACTACGGTTTTAGCACCACCGAACTCAACAGCCTCTGCAGCGGGAGCAACTTCAACATCAAAGTCAAGCTCAGATGTAAAGCTAAATAATGCATCTATAGATACTGGAGCAGACGATGGAGAAGCGGTAGCAGTTGCACAGACCGTAACTGGATCCTCATTTGCAACAAGCGGAAATAGACAAGTAGAAAAATCTTTATTTAGAGTTACAAATAATTCTAAGGATCCGACTGCTTATTCTATTGCTACAAAAAATACTGAAATTTCAACTTCTTATACCCACTACTCGTTTGGAACGGGAATGTTTTTTCAAAGCAGCGCCACAAATGTTGATGCAGCTGGAGGCATAGGATTTTTTACAGATGATGTTGGAAAATCAGGATACTATGTTTTAATGCAAACAACTTCTAACCTTTCAAATACTGCAGACAGGGAAGTTAAAATTTTAAAAGTTGTTAATGGCAAAGTAAGAGAATTGAATGATAGTCAAAAGAAAAATCCAGCAAAGTCGTTGACTGGAATTTTAGGAGCAACATCTTATAAGGTTGATATAAAAGTTAAAATTGATGCGGGAGTAAGAGCAATTGATGTGTATATTAATAATTTTAAAATAAGCGCAATTGATACAGATTCTAATACAAGCACTGATCCTATAGACAAAGTGCTTCCAGTTACATCAAACATATCTATGTGTGCAACAACTGGGTCTGCATACTATGACTATGTATACGCGGTTCCTCTTGAAGCAAGCGAGTATAATTCTGGTATATTACAAAATGTATATAATGGTCAATTTAATGATACAGTTTTAAATTTTCTTTACGGAGAAAAGGTTTTAAGTAATTTTAATAAAACATCTTTAAAAAATGGATACCTGGAGGAATTTGGAACGGTTGCTCGTGAGTTAAGAAAAGTAAATATTAAATATGAGTCTAGACCAGGATATCCGCTATATCCAAGTTTAGGAATAAATAAGTTTGTAAACGTACTTGGCTCCAGACTTACCTCATTTGGGGCAGAGATTTATTTAATTAATAACGCTGGAACCTGGGTACCACTAGATGATTCGTCATTAAACTCATTCAGCGTCATTGGAAATTATCTAGTAACTTCAGGACAGCATGAATATAAAGATAGCACTATAAATGAATTTACAGATCCAGAACCTGTAGTTTTTGAATCACAATGGATCCAAAAAGAATCTGACGCCAAATCTATATCTAACTGGATTAAAGATTTGTGGTCAAAGCAGCAATCTGTAGTTACAATGCAAGTGTTTGGAAACCCATTAATTTCTGTTGGGGATATTGTGACAATAAACTACCCAGCTAATAATTTAGATGGGGTTAAAAAGTTTGTAATTATGAGTATATCAAATTCATTTAATCAGGGATTGGAGACCTCCATCGTGGCTAGAACTCTTTAGTCAAGAAATGGTATAATAAAAAAATGACCTCAAATAAACCATCAACAACAAGCGTAGCAGCAGATGCCCCTATTGCAATATATTCTAATTCTCCAGAGGCAAATGATTTAGGTCCAAACTACAGAAGATTAATTCCTGGAAATGTTGTGGGGGCTTTATATTTAGGATCATCAGATATAGGCTATAACGAAATTGATGAAACTTTAGTAATTGCAGAAGATGCTGCAGCAGAAGAAAAAGCAGTAGATGGAGTAACCACTATCCTTTACCCATCTGCTCCATCTTTATCTGATATACAAATAATTTCAAATAATGTAGTATATGACGCAACAGGAAATCCATCAGTAGAAGTAGTTTTTAAAATTAAAAATTTAAGCGGGCAAAATTTAAAGGGAATAAACGCAAGACTGGAGCTATTATGATAACAAAATTTGGTAAAAGATTTTTAACTAGCCATATGGCTGGAATGGTAGACTTTACCACAAAAGACCTAGCCTTGGGAATAGGTAATGTTGCAGTCAATTCAGAAGGAAACGATACAAGATTAAATTTTGAATTTTATAGACTACCAGCAACTTTAAGTAGCGTAGATATTAGATCTGCAGATATAACAGGAGCGGCAGGCAGTGGAACAGTTATTACATATACTGCCGACAACAACTTTAGCGTAGGGCAAACTATTAAGATAACTGGTATATCCCCATCACAATATAATTTATCAAGTGCTGTAATTGCCTCGGCAACCAATACTCAATTTACAGTAACTAATTCTGCCACTGGAACATACACATCTGGAGGATATGCCTCA
>Ga0209086_10000551_pt1 | contig 32790 bp, 23 predicted proteins | sample M_130207_XF_Meta_FD_187312 | JGI IMG/M metagenome (GOLD analysis project Ga0209086, IMG submission 187312) | Freshwater microbial communities from Lake Montjoie, Canada to study carbon cycling - M_130207_XF_MetaG (SPAdes) (version 2) | ecosystem: Environmental > Aquatic > Freshwater > Lake... | reverse complement strand
CGGGATACGCCAGATATAATGACAAAATAAACTGCACTGTTGGACCGCTGACGTCCTATAGCATTTTTGTATAAAAAGTAGTACCGGAAATTTTTTTTGTAGTCAAAGACGTCCATGGAATTGAAATTCCGGGAGCACTGCTTGCCGACCCGTTTCCGAGGATTACGGCGCCTCTACAATTCCCAGGGCAACTTGTGATCCGCCGTGCGCAGATCCCAAGGAAATTTGCATTGCTGACCCAACGACTAGCAAGCCAATTTGTTTTGGCTACACAATAGCATAAGCTTAACTTTTAAAAAAAAAATATTGTTGTGCTTTGTAAAAACACAAAACATAAAATTTCTATATTTTAATAAAAAAATGAATTGCAATCCTTGTTTTGATCATTCTGACACAACTGGTAGAAATTCTTGCAGTATAACAAAGGATACCACAACTACCTATAATGAAAAAAATGCTGTATATGCAATTGTAGATGGTAATGGATATCCCTTTTATAGTCAAAGTATGAAATTGGGATATTCCGAAAGTACTGCACAAAATTTAGTTGGATGCGTACCCAGTAGCATGGGGAAAGGGTCCGGAAGTTGCTACGACGACAACGGAATTATAATTAATGGCTACAAGGCATGTACTGCGGCAGAATGTAAACCTGTTATTTATAACAATAGTTTTCCATTAAATCAGTGTAATTTAGCTTATGTTACCGTCGAGGGAAATTATAAACCGGATGCTTCATGCTCAATTGATCATTATACTGCATGCATAGCCCCAGAATGCAATCCTCCTTGTCAAAACGGCGGAATTTGTACCACAGTCGATAACAACAACTTTTGTGACTGCTCCAATACCGGATTTGTTGCGAAAGACTGCTACGGCTCTTGCAGAACAGAAACTCCGAGAGGAAACACTTGGACGTTTCATTACACTGGCAGCACTTGTGAAATACCGCCGCCTACGGGGTTACCAGACGGTTTTATTACTCAAATGGTGTGGGGTCATCCTGACGAAGAAATAGTTTGTAACTCATTTCCGTTTGGAAGGCAGTGCGCAAATGGCGAACCCGCGGGCAAAGATGGCACAACAAATCATAGCGGTGACAACTATGCATGGAGTTCTTACTGTGGCACGGAAGATTATTCCCATGCAGGCGGCCAATGGAATGGAGCTGATGGACGAATGAACACATCGGGAAATTGTAATACTACTTAAAATATAAAAAAAAATTGACACAAATTATTAATTTTGTGATGTCTTTGGCTGCCTCGACAATAAAGTAGTACAACAATACATTTTTTTTATTTTTTTTTAATCAATAAAATGGAAAAATCACAAGAGTCATGGAAAAAATATTGGCCTTGGATTATCGCGGCAATCGGCTTTATTATTATAGTAATCGTAATAATATTTGCGCTTAAGGGAAGCGGCAGCGGCGGCGGCAGCGGTCCTAGCAATAAAACACCAACGGCAAAACTTGGATTACCAACACTAAAAAAAGCAGACCCTGCCTTCCAGCCCTGGGGCATTGTAACGAAATACGCCGTTGCCTACATCGACACCAATGGCTTAGTGGCAACCAGCGATCCTGTAAAAGATAACACAAACCACGATGGAATAAAAGATTACTGCGCCAGCCTTCACGGTCCCCTAAGTAATGTTGTTGCCGTTCAGTCCCAGACCGATACGTCACCTACCTTTGCATTAACTCGAATTGCCGGGTATGACATTTTAGTATTTAGAACACAGGGCGCAACTTCAGAGGATCCCCCCGACAGCGTCGATGGACCAGTTGGAGCATTCGCTTCTCCCTCTTGTACAGTAACTCCCGGAAAATCTAGCGAAAAAATCATTCAAGTAATTTCCTCAAAATCTCCGGCCGACTCATTTACAGATAATGATAATCCCTATAATGGTCCACCAACCGTCCAAAATCTAGACTATAAATCAATGCAACAAAATGATAAAAAAAAAATTCCTTTCAGAAATCAAACTTATTATAAAGTCATTTTATCCCTGAGTGCAACTGATGGATCACCAGCATTCTCTACAACTCCGGCCATCGATCCGGCAAAATACAATGCGCTAGTACAGTTCGACGGAACTCTCGATGGCCAAAATTATGTCGGCGGCTATACAATTAAGGTATTTTCCAGTCCAACCCAAGGTGTTTCGGGAACATGGAGACCGTTAAACGCTTTTTTTACACAGGCAACCCCAACAACCATTACTTTCATTGATACTGAAAACATACAATACACCGGTCCGCCGGGAATCGATACACTGACAATTTCTTATGTTGCTGATCCAGTCGCGCCTGCTAATCCCTGGGGTTATTTGACCAGCTACCTGGCAGCCCTTTCGGATTATCCGGACCCTGCAGCTTCTACGGCCTGGGGAGCAAGTCCTGTCGCAGCGGTTTTAACACAGTACCAGCCTATCGGTAACACGTATCCCCTTTTAACTTTTACAACAGTTCCTCCAAAAAGCCTATTGGACGGTTACTATGTCATTCTGTTTCGCACAGACAATCACCCAACAACTGCTCCAACTGGGCCATTGCCACAACCTCCCACCGTTTCCGCCACTATGCCATTCATAGTACCCTATGCCAATTACAGCTGGAGTCCGTTGGCCAACACTATTTCAGAACTACCCATCAGTAATCCTTACGAAGGCGTAGCTATAGCAAATTATTCGGCACCCGCTTGGGCACCGTCGAACTTAAATGCTCTTCCTTTTAAAACACCAATCACAATTCAGACAGCCCTTGCCGATCAAAACAATAAATTTATTTCGCCCGTAACATCATCCTTATCTTTTTCAAATCCAACCAGTTCGATACCAACAATTTCACTAACACTGTCAAATAAAACCCAATTCTGGAGTCAGTACGTCAAGGATATTACTAAGATCTCTGTCTCTGATTTTAAGTTGACGTATACGGCCGGTGCTGCGGCAATACCATACACCGACTCAAATGTCGTTTTTACGCTATCAAATTTAACTTTAACCATCCAGATAAATTTAAATCCATATGTGGTAACCCCATACGGTACAATTGTTTGTAAAAAATTGATAAATGGTGGTGATTGTGACGATATCTGCACCCCAGGCTGTTCGGAGACGCAGTGTTGTCAAGGTAATGCCTGTGTAACAATTCCGGCAAATACAATGAAAAATAAGAATGGCTCTTGTTCCGGAACTCTGATTAGTAACAAAACGTACACTGATTTTGCAGGAATATGCACTACTGATGAAAAATCTTACAATAATTTATTTTTGCTGAACAATTCCGTTACAAGAAACAAAACAACTCCCGCGACTCAAACCTACGGTGGTTATTGCGTAAGCAACTGCCCTACCAACTGGACCCTTGGAAATTTCTTTAATGCCGATCCAAACACTAAAAATGTCTGCAACCCCTTGGATGCTGGAACTTCAAACGATTGTCCTGGCGGCGGTGGTGATAAAGATTTAAAATGTCTTGGCATTGGGTGCTTCACACAATTAACTGATCTTTTGCCAAATTGCCTCGCAAACAATCCTCCAACTGCAATCAATCCCGGTGCATGGATTCCTGGCCAAACAACTTGTGGCTCTAACTACCCATTGGCTATTCCATTCCACTATGATACCGACTCTTATGTACCACCAAAGGGCAATGCCGATCCCGCCGATTTAATTGTAGATTATAACATTTGCACATCTTGGAAATAATTGTTCAATTATTTTTTTTACTTTTAAACTTTAATAATTAATTAAAAAAAAATGTCTGTTGTTCAAACATGCCCCGCTACTGATATATGGCCTGGCCAAAGCTGTAAATATGATAATAAGCATTGCTGTGCGGGGGCAACCGATCCAAATTCAAATTCAATGACTTGGTCTTATCAACAATGGGTTATCCCGCCAGGCACGCCTGCTGGCCAGTGTGGTGCCAATGGATCAAATTGCCAAAGCGTAGTACCTCTATGCACCTCCCGGTTTTCAAACAGGGCAGTCTGCAACGATCACTTGGGGGAAAATTCCGCTGGTGATTTCAGGGAATGTATGCCTGGATTTTCCCAAATTTTCAATGTCGATAAAAATGGACCGTCAGGACTAAAAGGTGCCTTTACTTCAAATCCTCCGGTAACCCAGCAAATCTGCCAGCCTACCATGAATATGGAGGACATTGTCAACAAATACGTCGGAAAGGCTTGGGGTGATGGCGCGAGAAATGATTATTTAAATAATAATAATAATCGCATCGATAACTGTGTTCATTGGGTAAATTACGGGGGAAAATATTTTTCACAAGTTTGCGCCGCAGATATAACAGATCCAAGCGGTACCTGGTACAAGGAAGTTGTTGCTGGAAAATTAGGCTACGATGGTAAGCCAATTGATTTGGAAACTGGAATGCTTGGCAAAACAAGATGTGCCTACCCTTTCTATTCTAATGATGCGAAGGGGTCTGGGTGTTGGCACTTAACGTCAAACCAAGGTGAACACACAGCCATGGGACTTGGTGATAATTATTTCAACGGATCAATGGACGGTTCTCAATCCGGATACCGTGCAAATAGTGGCGATGGTCAGCAACTAATGCTTAACACCGATGGTGTTTTTATTAATAGACCAGCGGTTAAAGATGGTAATCATATTGATAGAGCTGGACCTGGTGATTGTTCTGGTGAAAGTCAGGTTAGTACCCCATGGAATGATGGCAGAGATTGCTCGGATTACGTTTAATTTTTAAATAAAATTTTTTTTTCATTAATTTATTTCCCTAGGCTTGTCAATGCACTTTCCCTGGGTTCCTGTATTATTTTGTATTAAAACACTCATATTGCTCGAGTCTACTGTTATTGTCATTTTGTCTGGCAGCCCGGAAAACCTAAGAGAATTACCATAGGAAGTGTAGCCAGTTCCTGGGTTTGTAATATTAAAATCTCCCATTCCTCCGCCAAAACCTCCGGTTACTATAACGGTTCCAACACAACCGCTTCCATTTCCAGTTAGCGTAAAATTTACAGTTGTCGATCCTTGAGGTGAATTGGAAATACTGAACCCACTGACCATAATGCTACTCACAGGACCAATAGTATCGCAAAATCTATTAAAAGGAATTTGTGTGGAACAATCATGTGAATCATTACAACCGGAGCTACATTTTCCATTGGATTTTCCACATATTTTAGAACTGCAATCTTCTGGCCTATTACAACTATCCCCAATATTGCCACTGCCAGTGCCGCCGCCGCTTTTGCCGCCTCCATTGCTTGAGCTGCTTGTTGAGCTAAAGCTTATAACAACTACCACTACTACTACTACGACTACTAAACCAAAAATAATAATTGCAATTTCACTTTTCTTCATTTATGTTTTTATTAATATTTTTTTATTTCCTCTACTCGAAAATTTTCAAAGTGATCCAGTGAAAAATTTAACATGTAATTGCGATAATTTCGCACGCGCTCACCCTCATCGCTGTAGTCGTCAAGGTATTTAGCCAATGACGCTTCTTCTTCTTGTTCTTCTTGCGTTTTTTCGCCATCTCGGTACCCACAGCAGCCCATATTTTTTTATTTTTAAAAGTTTACAGCTTTTGATAAAATTTTTTTTCGATAATAATCCTAGTAGCCTTAAGTTTATTTGGTTTTGGCCAGTCGATACATTAACTTGTCCTCAAAAAAACCGGGACGACGTCCCGCGGCGCCTATGGCGCCTGCGCGCACCCCGGCTTTAAAATAATCAACAAAAAAAAGCACACAATAAATGCTGACAATCTATACCGATGGCTCCTGCATCGGCAACCCAGGACCGGGCGGCTGGGCGTATCTTATTGAATCGGATATTCCCGGGTTCAATCAGAACGGGGGACAGTTGGAAAATTCAGGCCATTGTACATCGACTACCAATAACCGCATGGAGCTCATGGCCTGCATTGAAGCTATTAACGCTCTTGTCGCCATTGGCCCCATTGTCAACACTGTTTGTCTCCGTACCGACAGCCGCTACATCGTCGACGGATTGACGTCTTGGCTCCCAAACTGGAAACGAAATAATTGGAAAACAAGCACAAAGACACCCGTTAAAAACATGGACCTTTGGATCCGTTTGGACGCCCTTGTCGGGTCGTCGCCAATTCAAATTCGGTTTGAATGGATCAAGGCCCATTCGGGAATAGCTGGTAATGAGCGCGTCGATCAGCTGGCTAAAATTCAGTCTAATAAATTAATTGTTTAAATTTTTTTTATTCCATTACACAATTCACTGTGCACTTTAAATTCTCCTCAGGCCGTGGCGGCTTTGGTGTCGAACAGGTCGCTGCACAACTTTCCATATTTGAATACAAGCCTATGGCCGCATTCGGTGCCACGTGCACCACATGGCATCCGAGCTGAGGACTGCAGCCAAAGCTGATGTCGGGCACGTGGCACGTGGCAGCGCATGCTGCTAAATTTGAAAACAATGGACTGCCAGGCGATGCCGGAACTGCCTCACAGGTTCCTGTGCTTGCACAAACATAGCTCATTTGTCCCAACATTTTTTATTAATGTTGTAAAAATTTAATAAATATGTGTTTTTTTTAACTTGTTATTTTATTACATTGGACAAACTCCTCTAGAACACCGCCGAGACCGTCGTCGTCGCACAATACCACACAAAGATCGGCGGCCTTTCACTAGTGACGCACAAGGCGATCGTCTGCGTCGCGCGGGAGACCGAGACCGTTTTCGTCGCGCTGGTGATCGAATTCGTTTTGGCATATTTTTTTTTTTTAATGTGTTTTTTTTGTTTTTTTTATTATTTTTTTTTTACTTTTTGTGATTTTTGTTTTTTATGAATGTTACCAAACATTTTTTTTTAAAAATAGACACCAAAAATTTTTTACGGAATTTTCTTTTGCAACATTACCAAAACTATGAAAAGTATACCCAGAAACTGACCAGTTCTGCAGAGTCGGCCAGAGACTAGGGCTGCGCTAATAGCAACGTTATTTTTGCGCGAATCGGTGGGAACGTTGCCAAACAATTTTTTTTTATTTTTAAAATTATAATCTTTAAAGTTTTTTTTAGACCTAATAAATTTTATGCAAAGACCCAAATTCCACCAGTAGCACCAGTAGCACCCTCTGCCATTGGACCTCGCGTTCCAAGAATTGCTCTTGCTCCATTTTGAGAATAGGCAAGTGCTCTGCCAGAGGCATTAAACATAGGAATACTTCCCTGACAAATAAGTGCATTGCCATTTTGATTCCATGTTCCAATCGGTCCTTGCGTAAAAATCCAGGACGCACCAATGCCATTATTATTGGGATTAACATTGCTAGAATTGGTTACAATTAGTGAATTTCCGTCACCCGAAATGATGGTAATTAAAAGTCTTTGAGGCGCTGCGGTAGTGGAAACAAGATCCCATGGAAGTGACAGTGCCGCTCCCGTAAAAACACCGCCAATCCTATTGTAAACATAAACATTATTGGTTGACCCAACGGCTAACGTATTTCCATCATTTGATAAGGAAACACTGTAACCATAAAAACTTGCAAGAGTAGGCCCTACTATTCTTTGTAGCTGTGTCCAGACACCACCTATTAGCGTGTATATGAATGCTGCGCCATTTGTTAGATTTCCATCGGCTCCTACAGCTAATGTTAACCCATCACTCGACAAACTCACGCTAATTCCAAAATTAGCTCCAGTTACTTGTGGCGTACCAATTAATTTTTGTGCAAAAATCCATTGCTGAGCCCCATTTAAATTATACATCCACACAGCACCTATCCCTGTATTTGAATTATTGCCTGTAGAATTATCCGCAAATCCTCCAACCGCTAAAAGATTATTATTTGCAATACTCACACTATATCCAAAAAAAACATTTGTGCCAACGGCTCCAGTCGGAGTTAGTTTGTTTCCCAATTGGGTATAAATTCCCGCACCAAAGGTATATGTCCAAACCGCTCCAATTGTCTGAGTACCCAAAGCATCAGCGTCATCATCAGGACAGCCAAAAAGTAAGAAAAACCCATCACTAGATAATTCGACGTCTACTTCCAAAAAAGGAGAAATTCCAGCCGATCCAGTAGGAAGAGGAATGTTTTGAACAGAATTGTAAACCCCAGTACCATTATCAAAAAAATACTGGGAAAAACTTATTGCCCCTGTTCCTACTTCATGAGCTACTATTAGATTACTTGCAGTATAATCCAGGGCAGCTTTGAGCCAAAATTGATTACCTGTTGCAAAATTTGGAAACGTATACTCATTTCCAAGCTGAGTGCCCGGAACCCGTACCTGAGTCACGGTTGCAAATTGATTTAATAAACCTTGTTGCTGCACTAATGAATTAATCTGCTGAAGTACCCCGGCCGAAGGACCAGTAGGGCCCGTAGAGCCTGTTCTGCCTGTAGCGCCTGTAGAGCCAGATGAGCCTGTGGTTCCATTAGCGCCCGTGGCACCCGTTAATGTTGCGGTTCCCGCGGGACCGGTAAACCCGGTAGCGCCACTGGCGCCGGTGGCGCCAGTGGCGCCACCGGCGCCTGTCGGTCCTGTGGAACCGCCGCCGACTGGAACATCGCGGGAAATAATTCCTGTTACTGGGTCAATAAATATATTATTGCTTGCTGTTCCTACTGGCAAGTCAATCATTGATATTATTCTTGCCTTTTCAATTACACTTAACTCAGAAACAGATCTTTCTGTTGAAAAATTTTTTATGGAATTATCTTTTGCAACATTACCAAAACTATAACTCATTTTTATTTTATTAATTTTTTTTTTAATAAAAACTTTTAAAGCGCCGCCAAAATTTCCTTGAGTTCGCTAACTTCTTTAACCAGTGTTCGCAAAAATATTAAAACATTTGTATTTGTGCAAACCCATTGCCACCTGCGCCACCAGGAGTTGCATCACGACGCTCTACAGGTGCACCACCTGAAAAATAGGATGCGCCAGCACCACCACCACCACCACCTGAAAGTGTACCAACTCCGCCTGCTGTAGGTTCAACATTGGGTGGTGGATAAAAAGTAAATTTTCCAGAACCACCTGCACCTCCTCCTGCACCACCTCCTCCTCCACCACCTCCATTTACATTACCGCCAAGACCTCCAATCCCGCCAAATGTAGTACCTCCATTTCCTCCAGCTAGTGCTGCTGGATATAAACCTCCCGTTGATCCATTCAGAATAATTCCAGTGCCACCAACTCCCGGAACACCATCTGGGGCATCACCAGGAATGTCATGTCCTCCACCTCCACCTCCTCCCGCAACATTGCCATTACCTCCGACTCCGCCTGTTAAAGTGCCGGGACTACCGTTTCCTACAATACCAGGTCCACCACCTTTTCCTCCTAAAGCATTATTAGTGCTTTGAATTGCTGTATTATTAATTGATAATGTTGTACTATTTCCATCAATTCCGGATACGCCTGCATAATTAACACTACTATCAGTTCCACCAGCACCACCAGCCCCTCCTGATCCTATATTAAAATTTAAAACATCACCGGCTTTAACTGGAATTGAAAAGGAATTTACATATCCCGAACCACCACCACCACCACCAAATTTTGGTAAAAAATCATTATTATTATAGGATCCACCTCCACCACCTCCACCACCCCCACCCAAAGTTACGCTAACAACGCTAACTCCGCTGGGAATAGTATAATCACTACTACTTGTAATTAATATACTAGCATTTCCTCCTCCGCCAGTTGGACCAGTTGCACCAGTATTTGAGGTAGACCCCGCGGGACCGGTTGGGCCGGAAGCGCCTGTAGCGCCCGCGGTTCCGGCATTGCCGGTTGCACCCGTAGCGCCCGTTGTTCCGGCAGAACCCGTGGCACCAGTCAATGTTGAAGTTCCCGCGGGACCGGTAAACCCGGTTGCGCCCGTGGCCCCAACGCTTCCAGAGGAGCCCGTGGCGCCCGTCATTGTCGTACTTCCCGCGGGACCGGTAAACCCGGTGGCGCCTGTGGTTCCATTGGCGCCCGTGGCGCCCGTCATTGTCGTACTTCCCGCGGGACCGGTAAACCCGGTGGCGCCTGTGGTTCCATTGGCGCCCGTAGTTCCAGGGGAACCGGTCGGTCCTGTAGAGCCGCCGCCGATAGGAACGTAGCGGGAAAGCAAACCCGTTACTGAATCAATGTATACCACATTATCCGCCACTTGATATGGTATATAAGGTAAGTCTATAATTTCCGATACCAACACATCCGCTACAGCTACTGTTGAAACCGATCTACTTGTCGATATATTTGTAAGCGCACCATCTCGAGCAACATTACCAAAACTATAACTCATTTTTATTTTATTAATTTTTTATTAAAACTTTTAAAGCGCCGCCAAAATTTCTTTTAGTTCGCTAACTTCTTTTGCCAGTGTTCGCATTTCTTCCAACATAAAAACTCTAATGCAATTATAGTCAATACCAACCGGAGCGCCCCCGGGCTCATTGTAGCCTGCAAACCGCTGGTGGATCGCCGCCGCCTCTTCCGCAATGTAGCCCAGGTGTCTTCCGCTCGCAGGATCGCTGTTGTACACGAAAGTCCGCGGCTGCAATTTATAAACAACACTGGTATCTTCCTCCAGCGGCAATATAGTATTTTTTGTTGTAGCGCTACTCGTGTTATAGGTGATTTCATTTGTAGTGGCATTATAGAACATTGCAGTCGTAGTAGCTGCCAACGGTCTTACCGGGTTTATATAAAAGGCCGCAGCGGATGCAGGTGTAGCAAGATTGCTTCCTGTAGCATTAAGCAAAATAGCCCCTGCTGGAAAATTAGTTTGTCCTGAATTATATCCAATTGCAATGCTATTGGCTCCTTGTGACAATGCTCCAGCATTAGTTCCAATTGCAATTGCGTAATTTCCTTGATTGGTTTTTCCACAATAAGCCCCAATCGCTATTGCATATGTTCCTTGAACATAATCTCCAGTACTAACTCCAATCGCTATTGCCTGAGTAGACTGCCCCGTTGCACCACAATAAGCCCCAATTGAAATTGCAGTGGAACCTTGGCTTATAATACTAGCACTATTACCAATTGCTATGGCTGCCACTCCTTGAAAAGATAGTCCCGAATTAGACCCAATTGCTACTGAATTTTGACCTTGCACGTAATTGCCAGCGGAATTTCCAATGGCTATGCAATTTAAGCCTTGGAGACCATTTCCGGCATAATTTCCAATTGCAATTGCTCGATTTGTTTGAACATTATTTCCAGCGGTTATTCCTATCGCAATACAATCAGGTGCTTGATTCACTTGTCCAGCATTATAGCCAATTGCCACAGCTTGGCTTCCCTGAGTTCCTTGTCCAGCACCGTTTCCAATCGCAATGCTACTATCTCCTTGTGCTAAAATTCCGGCATCATCGCCAATTGCCACTGCATTTGTTCCTTGCTGTGTTCGTCCTGCCTGGGATCCAATTGCAATGCTACTGGATCCTTGTGACTGTCTTCCGGCATTATTTCCAATTGCTACTGCATATGGACTTTGTTGTGTTTGTCCTGCCCCGGCTCCAATAGACACTTGCGTATTGCCTACTGCCCAGGCACTCGTAATGCTGTTATAGTACAGATAATTGGCCCAATTTACTCCTCCAGTAACGCCAGAGCCTGCTTGCCCGGTTGCTCCTGTTGCTCCAGCTCCGCCAGAACTACTGGTTCCAGTGGCTCCAATAGAACCAGTAGCGCCAGTTAACGATGAAGATCCCGGGGCACCGGTAAAGCCAACGGGTCCGGTGGCGCCCATAGCGCCCGTCGGTCCCGCAACGCCGCCGTTGCCGATAGGCACATCGCGGGATATAATTCCAGTTAAAGGGTCAATATATAAAATATTGCTTGCTTGTCCTACTGGTAAATTAGGTAAGTTTACAGTTTCCGATCTTATAGTTTCCGATATAATTATATCGGAAACCGATCTATCTGTAGATAAATTTGTTAGCGCACCATCTCTAGTAACATTACCAAAACTATAACTCATTTTTATTTTATTAATTTTTTTTTTTTTATTTTTTTTAAAGCGTCGTCACAATTTCCTTTAGTTTGCGCAATTTTTCAACTAAACCCCGCATTTCTTCCAGCATGAAAACTGTAATGCAATTGTAGTCAATGCCAACCGGAGCGCCCCCGGGCTCATTGTAGCCCGCAAAGCGCTGGTGGACCGCTGCCGCCTGTTCCGCAATGAAGCCCAGGTGTCTTCCGCTCGCAGGATCGCTGTTGTACAAGAAACTCCGCGGCTGCAATTTATAAACAACACTGGTATCTTCCTCCAGCGGCAAAATAGTATTTTTCGTTGTAGCGCTACTTGTGTTGTAGCTAATTTCATTTGTAGTGGCATTGTAGTATAAAGGATTGGTAGTGGATGCCACTCCCCTAACCGGGTTTACATAAAAGGCCGCAGCGGATGCAGGTGTAGAAAGGTCGCTTCCAACAGCATTAATCAAAATAGCCCCTGCTGGAAAACTGGTTTGTCCGGAATTACTTCCGATTGCAATGCTATTGGCTCCTTGTGACACTGCTCCAGCAGCAACTCCAATTGCAATTGCATAATTTTGTTGACTGACAACTCCAGCATTAGTTCCAATCGCAATTGCAGAAGAACCTTGAAATTCATTTCCGGCGGCATTTCCTATCGCTATTGCCTGAGTAGACTGCTGCGTTCTACCCGCATTAGTTCCAATCGCAATGCTACTATTTCCTTGTGAAATTTGTCCAGCATTATTACCAATTGCAACTGAACTATTTCCTTGATTTGCTAAACAAGCCGAACTACCAATTGCAATTGCATATTGATTTTGATTACTATTGCCAGCGGAAATTCCAAGGGCTATGGCTCCGCCTTGTTGACCAAATGCTCCAGCATTATAGCCAATTGCAACTGCGTCACTTAGTTGTAAAAAAAATCCAGCACTATTTCCAATTGCAATTGAATTACTTCCTTGCACGGTTTGTCCAGCAGCAGCCCCAATTGCAACGTTATAACCACCTTGTTGAAGTTGTCCAGCATTAATTCCAATTGCAACTGAATCACCTGCTTGACTTATTTGGCCAGCTGCACTACCAATTGCAACTGAGTCTTGTCCTTGATAGACTTGTCCTGCCTGGGCTCCAATCGCGATGCCATTTGCTCCTTGTGTTTGTTCTCCAGCTAAATTTCCAATTGCAACTGCCAATGCACCTTGTGCTGATTGTCCTGCCCCGGCTCCAATAGACACTCGCGTACTGCCTACTGCCCAGGCACTTGTAGTGCTATTCCAGTACGGATAATCGGCCCAATTTACTCCTCCAGGAATGCCAACGCCTGCTGACCCAGTTGGCCCTGTAAAGGTAACCCCCGTAGCTCCGGTAGCGCCAGTAGCGCCGGTAGCGCCAGTAAACGTTACAGTGCCTGGGGGACCGGTAAAGCCAATGGGCCCAGTAACTCCATTGGCGCCCGTCGGTCCCGTGGTGCCCGTGGCGCCGCTGACAAAAACATCGCGGGAAATAATTCCAGTTAACGGATCAATATATAAAATATTGCTTGCTGTTCCTACTACTAAATTGGGTAGGTCTACATATTCCGTATTTACTGTTTCCGTTATAATTATATTGGAAACCGATCTACCTGTAGATATATTTGATAGCGCACCATCTTTAGCAACATTACCAAAACTATAACTCATTTTTATTTTATTAATTTTTTTTTTTTTATTTTTTCTTCAAAGCAGTAATACATTTTTCTTGAAGTTTGCGGACTTCTTCCTCTAACGCCCGCATTTCTTCCAGCATAAAAACCGTAATGCAACTGTAGTCAATGCCAACCGGAGCGCCCCCGGGCTCATTGTAGCCTGCAAAACGTTGGTGGACCGCTGCCGCCTCTTCCGCAATGTAGCCCAGGTGTCTTCCGCTCGCGGGATCACTATTGTACAGGAAACTCCGCGGCTGTAGTCCGTAAAGGACCCGGGTATCTTCCTCCAGCGGCAAAATAGTATTTTTCGTTGTAGCGCTACTTGTGTTGTAGCTAATTTCATTTGTAGTAGAGTTATACCATAAGGTATTGGAAGTGACTGCCAATGACCTCACTGGTTTTACATAAAAGGCCGCATTGGCCTCCGCCGTAGAAAGGTCGTTTCCACTAGCATTGATCGAAATAGCATTTGCTGGTAAACTGTTTCGTCCTGAAGAACTTCCAATTGCAATGCTATTGCCTCCTTGCGAAATTTGTCCAGCACTTGCTCCAATTGCAATTGCATTGGTTCCTTGATTAGATCGTCCACTAAAGTAACCAATCGCAATTGCAGAAGAACCTTGATTAGTAAAACCGGCGCTACTTCCCAGTGCTATCGCGACTAATTGTTGACTGTTATTACCAGCACTTAACCCAATTGCAATTGCACTAACACCTTGGGCCAGAGAACCAGCTGCACTACCAATTGCTATGGCAGCATCTCCTTGATTTGTATTTCCTGCGGTTTGTCCAATTGCCACTGCATCGCTTCCTTGATTTGTTTGGCCAGCAGAAAATCCAATTGCAACTGCATCTGCTCCTTGATCAAATTGTCCTGCATTTTTTCCAATTGCAACTGCTTGTGTTTGTTGTGCACTAAATCCAGCATTAACGCCAATTGCAACTGCATTAGTTTGTTGTGAATACTGTCCAGCATTTAAGCCAATTGCAACGCTATTGGCTCCTTGTCCCACTGCTCCAGCATTAAATCCAATTGCCACTGCTTGGCTTCCTTGAATTGATTGGCCAGCAAAAGAGCAAATTGCCACTGCATCTGTTCCTTGCTGTGTTTGTCCTGCCTGGGCTCCAATCGCAATGCTACTGGATCCTTGTGACTGTACTCCGGCATTATTTCCAATTGCAACTGCTAATGAACCTTGTTGTGTTTGTCCTGATTCGGATCCAATAGACACTCGCGTACTGCCTACTGCCCAGGCACTTGTAGTGCTATTCCAGTACAGATAATCGGCCCAATTTACTCCTCCAGTAACGCCAGAGCCTGGTTGCCCGGTTGGCCCGGTTGCTCCCGTTGCGGATAATCCCGAGGGTCCAGTAAGTCCAGGGGAACCCGTAGCGCCCGTTGTTGATGGAGCTCCTTGGGCACCGGTGGTTCCTACGGAACCCACGGAACCCGTTGCGCCCGTCGGTCCCGTGGTACCCGTGGCGCCGCTAACGGGAACATCGCGGGAAATAATTCCAGTTAACGGATCAATATATAAAATATTGCTTGCTGTTCCTACTACTATATTAGGTAGGTCTATATATTCCGTTCTTACCGTTTCCGATATAACTATATTGGAAACCGATCTATCTGTAGATAAATTCGTTAGCGCATTATCTCTAGTAATATTACCAAAACTATTACTCATTTTTATTTTATTTTAATTTTATATTTTTATTAAATTTTCAAAAATCTTGGTCTGATTTTTCCAAGTTTTTTCACATGCCCATCGGTAATTAGCATCCACTAGTTTTTTTCCAGCTGCACTTAGATTTCCACTAGGATCTAACCCTTTTTCAAGACATTCCATAATGCCAACTGTTCCGGATATTCGTAGCGTTCTTTCCCGCGCTGCGGTTTCATCCAGCGCCGCAAGTCCATTGGTTATGGCAAGTGTTTTCGATGCCGCTGCTTCCAAGGCCGTATGGCAAAACGTTTCCTCAAACCTACAGGGATACAGCCATACCATAGCCCGAGCCCAGTGTTCGCGCAAGCACGGTTTCGATACCCAACCGTAATTATGTACTCCTTCGTCAGCCAGGTCTGTTATCATTTTTTTTACAAGAGCAATTTCGGGACCATGGTTAGTCAGCGCCCATTGATTCTCCAAATCGCAAAATACACTTAACGTCGCATTGCTGTACTTTTTGCGAATTTGCGGCCAAATTTTTAAAATTGTCGAAAGTCCCCGGTTCGCAAACGATGAGTATATAAAGGAAGCAGGCACTGCTGTGCCATGGGGTTCCGGGCCTTGATGGCCCTGCACCCCATAATTGAGCGCATGGGTTATTGTTGAAAATTGAGGAAACTGCGAAAGAAATAGCGACTTGTGCCACTCGGAAAGGCAAAATACGGTGCGTAGCTTTGCATTTACAGGAATAATATTTCCACTAGGGCAAATATCATGCATTATAAAATGTACGTTTTCCGTTCCGGTGCTAGCCAGCGCGGCCGGAACATATTCGGAAAACCTACTTATGATGCAGTGGGTGATTCTGGTCTTTCCCGCAAAATCAAGGTAATGTGCTATTTTGCAATAGTGTACCCCATCGATGAAAGCATTGCCTTTGCAATCGCAAAACACATATACTTCGGCGCCGGCTGCTAGACAGCGTGCCGTTTCGATTACCCACGTTTCGGAACCGCCGATGCCAACGCCTTGCGCCCCTGCGCTATTGCCATCCCATTGGCCAAATCCGCCTGGGGCTACAAAGCAAATTATTTTTTTACTCTCACTGTCCTTGACTGCACATACCAATTGGTAAATCGCTAGCCAATCTCTGACCAATGACTTTTCATAATCCGTGGCAATTGTACTCTCTCGCAAAAAATGCAGCGCAGCTGCAACGCCAAGACTCGCGGCCCCAAGGCCCTGGCCATACGCCAGGTTTGTCAGAAACCACGGCACAAAGTGTTGGGAAATGGTGGGTCGCAGCGAGTATTGTCGCAATTCCCTTGGGAAACCTATGTGAAAGGCCTTTTTAAAATAGTCGTATGCTTTCGGCAAATCCCCATTATTATAGTAATGTACTCCTATAAAATAGTGCCCGTCCGGACGCTTTGGGTCAAGTACCGAGTACTGCTCGTACCCTGCGAGACAGATATCCCACGAAACTCCAAGGTACTGGTGCTCCAGTCGGGTCAACTCAAGCAGTGCGTCATTGCGCTCCTCGATAAACCCAGTAAAATGATGCTCCAGCCGAAGCCTAAAAAAATCCGCGGCTTTGCGATAGTCTTTTAACATTGCGTAGGTCTGGGCAATGTAGTACAGGTGTCGCGAATTCTCCGGTTCTTCCCGCAACATATCAAATAGACATTGCAAATCGTACTGTTTGCGGTCGACCGTTCGCTTGGTCATACTGTCATTGCCCTTGTCTTCTATCCAGCAGCCATAGGCGCCCGTCACAGGAATCCTTACATTGACATTATTTTCTTCCTGAATAACTTCATGGAGCGTATATTTGTAGCGAAGATTTTGTTCCGCACACGTCACCCGACAAGACAAGTACTCTACATCATTTGACCGTACCAGGTTACTGTAACTATTCGCCAGCGTGTCACCTCTGACTGTTTCCAAAAAGCCACGCAAATTACCTTGCATCACGTAAGTGTCGTCGAGCATCAAAATATATTTACACGGTGGTCGCCGATCGCCGACAGAGTCGATAAGGTCAAGGCAACGATTTCTACTGTCTCTAAAATTAATAAATGGTTCTTCAAAAAGCATCCCAGGCTTTCCGGAATTTCCCAGTATTTGGGTCACCGCAGCAACGGTTCCGTCGGTGCTTCCCGTGTCAAGCACAGTCCAGCGGTCAATTATTCCGGCGTTTACATTGCGAGTAAGCATTTCCTGAAATAACGGTCCTCCATTTTTTACCATTACACAAAAATGAATCAAATTGTCCCAAACTAGTTCGCCAATGTCGTCAATATGGCGGTTAAAATGCCTATTAAATTCCGGAACAAGTCGTTCTGCTACCACAATATTCCAATTGCGGATCAATTTGGATCGCGAGCCCAGGTCGGCAATGCGTTGAAGTTTAATTGAATTTTTTTTTACTGGCCCGGGCTCCACGGGCGCTAAAGCTTCGCTTATTGTCACTAAAGCTTCGCCGGTTGCGTCGGAAGTGTATAGCTCAATAACAATGGCGCCTGGGGCGCCTGAAGCGCGTGTTGCAAACGTTACATTTTGAACGCCAGTGGCCTCTATATTTTGAAGCATTGCCTCAACATTACAGGTATTACAAATTATTTGCTTGAAGTACGGGGCAATTTTAAGCGGGATGTACCCGCCATGCGTCGCTCCAGTGACCACGCAAAGAGTTGACTTTGAAAAAATTCCACACTCCACCACAAGTCCTACGATTCGTTCGAGCTCAGCAAGACCTAAAATTATTTCAAGCGTTTCAAATCCGGGAATTTTTTTTTCTACCTTAAATTCTTCCGGACCGTCTACTTTCCAATTTTTAATCATTTTTTTTAAATCATTTTTTTTAAATCATTTTGCTGTTGCAATTTTTTGTGTTTCAAACTCATTTTTTGTGTTTCAAACTCATTTTTGTAGCATTTTTTTTATAATATTTTATAATAAATGGCTAAATTAATTTCAGTTCTTATGATCAAAAATGAAGAAAAAATTATTGCAAGATGCATTCAAAGCATGGAAAAGCACGTTGATGCGTTTTGTATTTGCGATACCGGCTCCACCGACAATACAATTAAAAAAATACACGAATTTTTTGCAATAACAAGCCAGCTTAAAAAACCTTACAAAATTTACGAGTATCCGTGGAAAAATTTTGGCGAGTCTCGCTCCGAATCGTTTCACTGTTGCCGCAAATACGCCAATGACCTTGGCTGGGACTGGAGCAACACTTACGCACTGGTCATGGACGCCGACATGCAACTCGTCGTTCCCAACGGTACGGAATTTCCCAGAAATGCCTTGGCCGATGCAGGCTATTTACTCGTTCAGGAGAACTCCAATCTTCGTTACGAAAATACCAGGATACTGCGTCTCTCCTCAAATTGGAAGTGCACCGGAGTTACCCACGAGTACTGGGACGGATACAGCACGTCACTGATTTCACAAGATTTGGTATTTATTCGCGACGTTGGCGATGGCGGCTGCAAAGACGATAAATTTCCCCGGGACAAAGCCTTGCTGGAGCAGGGACTGGTTGATGACCCGACAAATGTGCGCTACATGTTCTACCTCGCCCAAACCCTTAAGGACCTCGGCGACTTAAAAGCGTCCACCGCCATGTACCGCCGCCGCATCAAGGCCGGCGCATGGCCCCAGGAAGTGTGGTACAGTATGTTTCAAATTGCCAATAACTACTCCAGTCTAAAAAAGTATCACAAAATGGAGTACTGGGCGCTAAAAGCCTACAACTATGATAGAACCAGAGCTGAAAATATTGATTTGCTGACCAGAACTTTTCGTTCACTTGGTGAAAATTACAAGGCTTGGCACTACATGCAACTCGGTCTTTCTATAGCACTGCCTCCTGCCGCTGGAACCCTTTTCATCGACCTTAATTCTTACCATAAAAATATTTTGTACGAAAAAACAGTCCTCAATTACTACATTCAGCCTCATCGCCGTGAAGATTCGCTCAATGACCTGATTGTTCATATGAATACTCACGGCTCTCACCCGGCCATGATTAACCTTGTGCACTATGTAAACCCAGTGCCACTTGGAAAAAAAATCGAAGGGTTGCTTTTTCCCAAGATCAACGGCTTCTATCCTTCTTCTATTTCCCTACTTTCGTCGTCGGCTTCGTCGTTGCTTGCTAACGTCCGCTTCGTCAACTATAAAATAGGCCCCGCCGGTAACTACATTGTTTCCGGTAATGTAAATACCCGCAACTTTATCGTCGAGTACAATAAAAACGCCTTGCCGCTTACTGGCGGCTCTTTCATTGAAATGACGGTTGACGCTGACACGGCTTCCCCCGGGGTTCCGGAGAAACCCTGGGTGTTGGGCGTTGAAGACATCCGGATCTACCAAAGTGGCTACAAGACCCTTTTCATCGGAACTTCCCTCGAGTACTCAAACTGCCAGAAAATTCGCCAGGTTACCGGTATCTATAACATTTCCAAAGGTCTTTTGGAAAATTTAGTTTGCTTGGCGTCTCCGTACGGCACCGGCTTTGAGTGCGAAAAAAACTGGGTTCCTTTTGAAGACAATGGCTCAAAATTTATCTACAATTGGCATCCGTTGCGAATCGTCGATGCCAGCAACCCTTCCTTTACCTACATTATCAGCGAGTCACCAACTCCAACCTTTTTTGAAAATGTACGGGGCTCTTCAAACTTTTTGCGCCATGGGCCCAAAGAGTGTCTTGCCGACACTCAAATCGGCATTGTCCACGTTGTCCAACACCTGACCCCCCGCAAGTACTACCATATGATTGTTAAGGTAAGCATCGACCCGATTACCAGCGCCGCAAAGCTTTTGAGCTATTCGCTTCCGTTTTACTTTTATCAAAATGCTATCGAGTACGTACTGGGCATTGCTTTAGGCAGCCGTGCTGATGAACTTATTGTCGCCGTTTCCTCTAACGATGCGGACCCTAGCTTTTGCTTACTCGATCTCTCTAAAATAAAATTTTTAATAAATTAATTTTTTTTTTAATAATTTGTCAGCAGCCGCACATCGTGCCAATTATGATACGCAGAAAATAATTCTTTGTTTTCTAGCCAAACCAAATACCAGACATTAACCTCCCATGTCAATAACCCGTGTGTGTCGATAATCTCAAGGCACTTGGCACGTACTTTGTCCGCAAACTCAACTAGCGTCGCCGCGGTTCCGCCAAACACTCCTCCGGCAAAATACCACTGTACATCGTACAGGACATGCCCACTCGGCTGCTGTTCTAAATTCCAAATCCGCGCAATCCGCACAGACCGCAATTCTTCGTCAAGCAGTGGCTTGCTCGCCAGCATTTCAATTAATTGCGAGTATTCCGCATCGGAAATTTTGGGGCAGACATGCTTCATCCCAAAATCTACCCAGACAAACCCTTCGGTTCCAAACGGATTTGTGGCAACTACTTCCCGCATAAATTCCGTTTTATTGCACATTAAAATCAAATACTCAAGCGAATCTTTTTCTTTGTTTCCATTGATCATAAAAAAATTTTGCGTGGCGCCCGTGGCGCTTGTCAAATAAAATTTATTAGGATCAACAACAATAATTTTGCATTGCACCGGCTTCCCCCAGAAGCCCAAATTGCTTGCCGTTTGCTCGTCAACAAATATAATTTTTGGACATTTGGCGTCCAACAACCCCCTGGCAAATTGCAGGTACTCGGCTGCGCTTCGGTTGCAATTTCTTCCTGAAATAAACGCTGAGACGATAGTGCGCTTCCACATTAAAAATTTATAATATGTGATTTTTTAATAAACAAATTGCACTTTTAATTCTAAGACAAAAAATAATTATTAAGAATTATTGTTCCAATCGATCCAATCGCTCTTTCAATTTTCTTACTTGTTCTACCAAAAAAACAATAATGCAATTATAATCGATGCCTACCGGAGCGCCCCCGGGCTCATTGTAGCCCGCAAACCGCTGGTGAAGCGCTGCTGCCTCCTCTGCAATGTAGCCCAGGTGTCTTCCGCTCGCGGGATCGCTGTTATACAGAAAACTCCGCGGCTGTAATCCATATACGACACTGGTATCTTCTTCCAGCGGCATAATTGTATTTTTCGTTGTAGCGCTACTTGTGCCATACGTAATTTCATTTGTAGAAGTATTATAGTACACTACATTTGCAGTAGGTGCTGGATTTCTTACCGGAGTTACAAAAAACCCGGCATCGGCCGCCGCCGTACTAAGATTGCTTCCCGAAGCATTGAGCAAGATAGCCCCCGCTGGAAAATTAGTTTGTCCCGCATTATTTCCGATTGCAATGCTATTGGCTCCTTGTGACTGTGCTCCAGCATTATTTCCAATCGCAACTGCCCCTCCTGCTTGACTGGTTTGCCCTGCGCTTGTGCCAATTGCAATTGACTGGGTTCCCTGAAGCGTTTGTCCGGCGCCACTTCCAATTGCAATTGCCCCAGAATTCTGTGAATAAGACCCGGCACTGTTGCCTATTGCTACGGCAGTATTTCCCTGTGATCCTGCTCCTGCGCCATTTCCTATTGCAATTGATTGGGTTCCTTGATAAGTGCTTCCCGCAATATTCCCAATCGCAACACTCTGTAATCCTTGTTGGTTATTGCCGGCAAAGTTGCCTATTGCTACAGCAGTATTTCCCTGTGATCCTGCTCCTGCCCAATATCCTATCGCAATTGCTTGGGTGCCTTCATTGGTGATTCCTGCGTTTTGCCCAATCGCAACACTCTGTAATCCTTGTGACTGTGATCCAGCATTTGGTCCTATTGCTACTGAATTAGAAGCCTGGTTAGTCCTACCGGAACCAGCGCCAATTGCAATGCTAGTGTTTCCTTGTGACTGTGCTCCAGCAGCAGTTCCAATTGCAACACAATCATTTGATTGATTTGTTATTCCTGCCTGTACGCCAATTGCAATTGCTTGGGTTCCTTGTGACTGGTATCCTGTGTTATATCCAATTGCTATAGCACTAGTTTCTTGTAAATTTTTTCCTGCATTTGGCCCAATCGCAATTGAACCTCCTCCTTGGCTTAAGCCACCAGCTGCCGAGCCAATTGCCACACAAAGACTTCCTTGTTGTGTTTGTCCGGCCGATATGCCAATCGAAACTGATGATGAGGCTTGACTAGCACTACCTGCGTTATGTCCTATTGCAACCGTACTGGCTCCCTGTAACGTCTGCCCGGCGCTAAATCCCATTGCAACTGCCAGTGCTCCTTGTGACTGGTATCCTGCATTTAACCCAATTGCTATAGCAGTACTTCCCTGTAAATTTATTCCCGCACTGTTTCCGATTGCAATTGAAGAAATTCCTTGGCCTGAATTACCGGCCGCCGTACCAATTGCCACTGAATTTGATCCTTGCAAACTGTTACCCGAATTAATTCCAATAGCAATTGACGATCCACCTTGGCTGTTAGTGCCTGCGTTTCCGCCAATCGCAATTGACGATCCACCTTGGCTGTTGCTGCCTGCGTTTAGGCCAATCGCAATTGACGCCGTTCCTTGAGCCGTTTGTCCGGCTCCATTTCCAATTGCAACACCATTAATTCCTTGCGAGTTTTTTCCTGATCCGGATCCAATTGCAACTGCAGTTGCTCCTTGAGAAACTTGTCCCGCTCCGGATCCAATAGACACAATTGTATTGCCTACTGCCCAGACATTACTCACATTATTCCAGTACAAATAATCGGCCCAATTTACTCCTCCGGTAAATCCAAAGCCCGTTGGCCCATTCGCTCCTGTAACCCCAGTCGCCCCAGTTGCCCCCGTGGTTCCAGAGGAACCTGTTGCGCCAGTTGCCCCGGTTTCCCCAGTCGCTCCAGTTGCGCCAGTTGCCCCGGTTTCCCCCGTGGTTCCAGAGGAACCAGTTGCCCCCGTGGTTCCAGAGGAACCTGTTGCGCCGGTGATACCAAAAGAACCTGTTGCACCGGTCGCTCCGGTGGTTCCAAAAGAACCCGTGGCGCCGGCGGCCCCCTGGGCCCCAGGGGAACCTGTTGCGCCGACGGCCCCCTGGGCCCCAGGGGAACCTGTTGCGCCGACGGCCCCCTGGGCCCCAGGGGAACCTGTTGCGCCGACGGCCCCCTGGGCCCCAGTCGCGCCGGTCGTTCCAGGAGAACCCGTTGCGCCGACGGCCCCCTGGGCCCCAGTCGCGCCGGTCGTTCCAGGAGAACCCGTTGCGCCGGTCGCTCCAGTCTCTCCGGTGGTTCCAAAAGAACCCGTGGCGCCGGTCGTTCCAAAAGAACCTGTTGCGCCGGTCGCTCCAGTCTCTCCGGTGGTTCCAAAAGAACCCGTGGCGCCGGTCGTTCCAAGGGAACCCGTAGCACCCGTTGCGCCAGTTGGGCCATCAAAACCATTGTTCCCTGCTCCTGGCGCACCGGTTGCGCCGACGGCCCCCTGGGCCCCAGTCGGCCCTGTAGAGCCTCCGCCGACAGGAACATCGCGTGTAATTATTCCAGTTAATGGGTCGATATATAAAATATTGTTTGCTGTTCCTACTGGTATATTAGGTAAGTCTATATTTTCTACTCTTATTGATTCCGATACACTTATTTCGGAAACCAATCTGTTTGTAGAAAAATTTGTTAGCGAACTATCTTTTGCAACATTACCAAAACTATAACTCATTTAATTTATAGTTATTATTTTTTAATTTTTTTTTGCAAACTTTTAAAGCGCCGCTACAATTTCCTTGAGTTTGCGCATTTCTTCAACCAATGCTCGCACTTCTTCAACTAAGAAAACCAAGATGCAATTGTAATCTATTCCAACAGGAGCGCCCCCGGGCTCATTGTAGCCCGCAAAGCGTTGGTGAAGCACTGCTGCCTCTTCTGCAATGTAGCCCAGATCGCTGTTGTACACATAACTTCGCGGCTGCAATCCATATGCGACACTGGTATCTTCTTCCAGCGGCATAATTGTATTTTTTGTCGTAGCGCTACTTGTGTTATAAGTAATTTCATTTGTAGTGGAATTATAGTATAAAGGATTGGTAACCGGGTTTACATAAAAAGCCGCGTCTATCGCCGCTTGACATTCAGGTAATACAAAAAAAGTATCCTAGAGCCAAAAAACCAGAGGATCCGGGGGATTTTAAAAAACCAGAAGATACAGGAGATTTTAAAAAGCCAGAAACTACGCCAGCAACAACGCCAGCAACTACGCCAGCATCCTCACTTCAAAACTCCAAGGTTTTTTATTTTTTAATTATTATTGCATTTATTTTTCTGTTTATTTTAATTATCCAGTAAGTGGTGTTACAGTGCCAAAGGAAGGTCCGGGAAGAATATAGCTAATAATAACTCCGAGCGAACCGGTAAGCAGCGTAGTTTCAGGTAAGTCTTGAAGTAGCCCAAACGCAATGCCAAACGTAGAAGATAATAACGCGGGTGCCGAGGCCGCCACTACATATTGCGGGGATTCTATCGAAATGTTTATGTCCAGTGGACTGCCACTAATACCCTTTCCAAGACCGCCAACTGAATTAAGATCAGTAAGTGTTATATCACCAAGCAGACTTATGGCTTTTGATGGGTCACTTAAAGATTTAAAAACATTTGGTTTAAAAGCAGCCATTTTGGGTTTGGGTGCTTTGTTGTTGTTTATTACAGGACTGGTAATATCAACGGCGGCAATTGCAACAATAATACCGGCTGGTTTTTGAGGTTTAGCAAAGCCATTTAGAACTTCCGAGCTGGTAAGTTTAACACCGTTATTAGTAAGATAGATACCGCAAATACTAGCCCCAATTGGAAGCAACAGAATATTGGGATCGGAGACCGAAGGAATAGGTTGGCTGTCTTGGTCAGGAACCGAATTGAAATAAGCAAAATCAGGCAAAAATTTTTGATTGGTTAAAAAATTTTTTGGTACATAGCCAACCACACTATGAAAAGTATACCCAGGAACTGACCAGTTCTGCAGGGTCGACGTCGCGTTGGTCGATGTTATTTTGCCCGAAACTAGGGCTGCACTGGTAGCAACGTTATTTTTGCGCGAATCGGCGGGAACGTTGCCAAACATTTTTATTTTATTAATTTTTTTTTTTATTTTTTTAAAGCGCCGCTACAATTTCCTTGAGTTTGCTAACTTCCTTAGCCAACGCCCGCACTTCTTCAACTAAGAAAACCAAGATGCAATTATAATCCATTCCAACAGGAGCGCCCCCGGGCTCATTGTATACGGCAAACCGCTGGTGAAGCGCTGCTGCCTCTTCCGCAATGTAGCCCAACTGTCTTCCGCTCGCGGGATCGCTGTTGTACACATAACTGCGCGGCTGCAATCCATAGACGACACTGGTATCTTCTTCCAGCGGCAAAATTGTATTTTTCGTTGTAGCGCTACTCGAGAGACAGCTGATTTCTTTTGTAGAGATATTATAGTACATTAGATTCTGAGCTGCTAACGCTCTTACAGGAGTAACATAAAAAGCCGAGGCAACCGGAGCGGCAGCAAGATCGCTTCCGGTAGCATTAAGAAAAATAGTATTTGCTGGTAAATTAGTTTGTCCAGCATTAGCTCCAATTGCAATGCTATAGGCTCCTTGTGACTGTGCTCCAGCATTAATTCCAATCGCAACTGACCCTATTGCTTGATTGGTTTGCCCCGCGCTTGTGCCAATTGCAACCGCATTACCTCCTTGTCCAAAACCTCCTGTATTTTGCCCAATTGCAACCGCAGTTGCTTGTTGTGATTGATTTCCTGCATTTTGCCCAATTGCAACCGCACCAGTTTGTTGATTGGTTTTCCCTGCGCTTGAGCCAATTGCAATTGCCTGGCTTCCCTGAAAAGTGTTTCCGGCATTAAACCCTATTGCAATTGCTTCTGTTTGTTGTGAACGACTACCCGCATTATTTCCAATTGCAATTGCTTGTGGATATTGTAATAAATATCCGGCAGCAGCACCAATTGCTACGCAATAAGAATCTTGGCTTAAAGAACCGGCACTAGTTCCAATTGCAATGCTACCTGCTCCTTGTTGTGTTTGTCCTGCATTATTTCCAATCGCTATTGCAGTACTAGTTTGATTCGCTTGTCCTGCATTATTTCCAATTGCAACGGCCTGTGCTCCTTGAGCTACTTGTCCCGCTCCGGCTCCAATAGACACTTTTGTATTGCCTACTGCCCAAACATTACTAACGTTATTCCAGTACAGATAATCGGCATAATTTACTCCTCCGGTAAGGCCCGCGCCTGCTGGCCCGGTTGCACCAGTTAACGATGAAATTCCCGCAGGACCGGTTGCGCCGGTACCTCCAGTAGCGCCCGTTAACGAAGCAGTTCCTTGGGCACCGGTTGCACCGGTTGGGCCAAGGGTTCCATTAGCGCCCGTGGCGCCCGTCATTGTCGTACTTCCCGCGGGACCGGTAAACCCGGTGGCGCCCGTGGTTCCATTGGCGCCCGTGGCGCCCGTCATTGTCGTACTTCCCGCGGGACCGGTAAACCCGGTGGCGCCTGTGGTTCCATTGGCGCCCGTAGTTCCAGAGGAACCGGTCGGTCCTGTAGAGCCGCCGCCGATAGGAACGTAGCGGGAAAGCAAACCCGTTACTGAATCAATGTATACCACATTATCCGCCACTTGATATGGTATATAAGGTAAGTCTACAATTTCCGATACCAAAACATCCGCTACAGCTACTGTTGAAACCGATCTACCCGTCGATATATTTGTAAGCGCACCATCTCGAGCAATATTTCCAAAACTATAACTCATTTTTTATTCTAATTAAATTTTTATTTTTTTCTAAATTTTTTAAAACGCCGCTAAAATTTCCTTGAGTTCGCTAACTTCCTTAGCCAAGGCCCACATTTATTCTTACTTTTTTTGTTGACATCCAAATTACAAACGCTTAAAAAAAAAATTAAAAAAATTTTAATTGTATATTTTAATAAAAAAAATGAGTTTTGGTAACGTCCCCAGAGATTTATGCGTTTCTTCCCTCGCCAGTTTACGCTCAACCGCCTCGAAAAGTACTAACGGCCTTTTCTCAGCCGACCTCCGAACTGTCGGCGCGCTCCTCCAGTACCAACGCAGCCCCGGCGTCTGGGTCACAGCTGAGTCCCTTACCGTCCCAGCAACCCAGCTCGGAAGTATGTACACTCCTGTAGCTGCAGTTCCTGCTAATAACCTAGCTCTAAGTTACGATGGCGGTGTTTTAGCCGTTGGTTTAAATGCAGCAAATACTGGTGATAGTGTTTTTGAAATTTGGACCAATCTTGATGGTGGTGGTATATACGTACCAACGGCAGTACCTATTCCGCCACCCGGAAGCACCATTGCACCTGCTACACAAGGCATTGTTTCTATTAACAACGATGGAACTATAATTGCATTGGGCATTTATGACGATAACGCCACTATTGGCGCTGTCTATATCTACGCATTTGATGGTACTAACTGGAATCTACAAGGATCAAAAATTACCGGCCTTGGTGAAGTTGGTGCTGGATATTTTGGTTTTATGGTAAGTCTTAATGGTGCTGGAAATCTCCTTGCAGTCGGTTGTCCCCAAGAAGGCGCAAACAATGAGGGTGCCGTTTATATTTATAATTTAAGTGTCATAACAGCCCCAGTTTTAGTTCAAAAAATCAATGGTACCATTTCATATGGTGAATTAGGCTCGAGTGTTAATTTTTCCGCAGACGGATCAACCCTGGCCGTGGGCGCTGCGAGTATTTTTAGTAATAATGCTCCCGGCTCTGTATTTATCTATACAAAAATCCAGGGCATTTGGACACAACAGGCAACTTTTACAGAAGCACCAGATCAAGATGGGTTTGGGTATAAAGTTTCACTCAGTGGTGACGGAAACATTTTGGCTGTTAGTTCAATAAGTTATCTCAAAATGTACTACCGCACTCCTGGCTACGTGGGCCAATCTGCCTGGTCGACCGGAGCATTAATACCTCTTCCGTATGACTTGGCCGACCCTACTTTGGATGCAGGATTTGTTCCTTCTCTTTCACAAGACGGAAACACATTATGCTTTAGTGATGAACAGAATGTCAATAGTATTGGGGCTTCTTGGAGTTATACCCAAGGCCCACTCGGAACCTGGATTCAAAATGGACCCGGATTTGTTGGCAGCGGTATGGCTGGACAATATCAAGGAAAAATTGCACTTTCTGGTGACGGCAAATTCGCTGCTGTTTTAAGTAATGCAGCTGAGTTTTGGGTTTTTGTCTAATAAAAAATTTTAATAAAATTAAATAAAATTATAAAAAATGTGTTTTGGTAACGTCCCCAAAGATTTGTGCCTTACTTCCCTCGCTAGTTTACGCTCAACTGCCTCGAAAAGCACCAACGGCTTTTTCTCAGCCGACATCCGAACCGTCGGCGCTCTTCTTCAGTACCAACGTAGCCCTGGCGTCCAGGTCACAGCAGAGTCTCTTACTGTTCCCGCAACCCAGCTCGGATCCGTGTACACGCTTTCCGTTGGTACTGTTCCATCAGACGTATCTGTAAGTAAAGATGGCCTTACCATTGCGGTTGGTTTAAATGCCGTAACCCAAGGTGATAGTGTTGTATCAATTTTTACTAATACTGCCGGCTTTTACACGGAAACGGTAATTCCATTACCCGTTGACGCCAGTGCAACTTCTCAAATAGGAGAAGTTTCTCTCAATGACTCGGGAGATATACTAGCATTGGGCATCCCAACCGATAACAATAGCATTGGCGCTGTCTGGATCTATTATTTAATCACCGGCGTTTGGACTCTACAGGGACCAAAAATTACTGGCCCTGGTGAAATCGGTGCAGGTTCTTTTGGTGTTAAAGTAAGCCTTGATGGTTATGGAACTCTCCTTGCAGTAGGTAGTTCCGAGGATGACGGATCAAAAGGCGCCGCTTATATTTTTAACATAAATTACCCATTAGCCCCAGTTTTTGTCCAAAAGCTTACTGGTTTGGGTAGTACTGAAGAATTTGGCTATAGTGTTGATTTTTCGTCTGACGGCTCTACTTTAGCAGTAGGCGCTCCCAGTATTTTTTCTGGAACAACAAATGGCGCCGTATATATTTATACAAATGATCAGGAAGGATGGTCACAGCAAGTATTACTTCAAGCACCGCCTGGATTTGCTATTTATGGAATAACTGTTTCACTCAGTGGTGACGGATTCCTTTTGGCCATTGGTTCTTTTGATAATATTGCAATCAGTTACCGAAAACCCGGCCATATCGGCCTTTCGGCTTGGGAATATGGACCTGTTATTCCATTGCCCTATGATTTGGTCGGGGCATTAAATCTATACAGTGCTTCCCTTTCACAAGACGGAAATACTTTATGCACTAGCAATTCTATTAACAATGGTAATGTCGGGGCTTCTTGGATTTTTACACAAGGCCCCTTTGGAACCTGGATTCAAAATGGACCTGGATTTGTTGGCACTGGCGGTACTCTTAATCAAGGTCAAAGTGGTTCTTTATCAGGAAATGGAAAATATGTTGCTATAACAAACCAAGTAAGCGAGCTTTGGGTTTTTGTTTAGCGCCCGTCAAAAAAAAATAATTAGGGTTTATAAAACTTAAATTTATAATTTATTATAAAAAATGAGTTTCGGTAACGTCCCCAGAGATTTATGCGTTACTTCCCTCGCCAGTTTACGCTCCACTGCCTCAAAAAGCACCAACGGCCTTTTTTCCGCCGACATCAGAACGGTCGGCGCGCTTGTCCAGTACCAACGTAGCCCCGGCGTCTGGGTCACAGCAGAGTCTCTTACTGTTCCCGCAACCCAGCTCGGAAACGTGTACACGCTTTCCTCTAATGCCTATGCACTATCATTAAGTCTGGATGGTAGTATTTTAGCCGTTGGTATACAAGCCCTGGCCGTTGGCGATAGTTTTTTATCAATCTTAACCAATACTGCTGGGTTTTACACCCAACAATCAATTCCCAATCCCCCGGACACTGTCGGCGCAAACCCTAATTTAGGCTTTACTTCTCTTAGTGATTCGGGAATTGTACTAGCAGTGGGTTCGCAAACTGATAACAACCAGATTGGCGCTGTCTGGCTCTACTACAGGCTCGCCGGCACCTGGACTCTACAGGGAACAAAAATTACTGGCCCTGGTGAAATTGGTGCAGGACGGTTTGGTAATTCAGTAAGTCTTAATGGTGCTGGAAATCTTCTTGCAGTCGCATGCTATTTAGATAACAATAATACTGGTTCCGTTTATATTTTTAATATAAGTTATTTGGCAGCTCCAGTCTTTGTTACCAAACTCACTGGCATTAGCATTAACCCAATTTTTAGTTTTGGGTTTATAATTAATTTTTCGGCCGATGGTTCTACTCTGGCAATAAGCACTCAGAGCGATTCCGTATTTATCTTTACAAACGTCCAAGGCCTGTGGACACAGCAGGCTGAACTCGTGGCACCGGCCGAGTACATTGGGGCTTCCTTGGGAGGAAATGTCTCAATCAGTGGTGACGGAAATATTTTAGTTGCTCAAGCTCTTCCATTTTCTTTTGTTTACTACCGCACTCTTGGTTCTTGGTCGATCGGAAATTTACTTCCTATTCCTTATGATTCTGTTGGATATCCAACTCAAAACATTTCTAATATATCACAGGACGGTAACACTATTATTACCAATAGTGACCCTGATAACAACAATGTAGGAGCTTCTTGGATTTATACTCAAGGCCCACTCAGAACCTGGATTCAAAATGGACCCAAATTGGTTGGTTCCGGTGGCACTTTATCAAATCAAGGATTTTCGGGTTTAGCACTATCAGGAAACGGTAAAGTTGCTGCTTTTGCAGAAATAACTGAGCTTTTTGTTTTTGTTTGATTTATAATAAATTTTTAAATTTTTATTAAAAATGAGTTTTGGTAATGTCCCCAGAGATGCAAGTGTTACTTCCCTCGCTAGTTTACGCTCAACCGCCTCAAAAAGCACCAACGGTTTTTTTTCCGCTGACATCAAAACCGTCGGCGCGCTCCTTCAGTACCAGCGTAGCCCCGGCGTCCAGGTTACCGCCGCTTCGCGTACCGTACCCGCAACTCAGCTCGGAAATATGTACACACTTGCCTCTAATTCTTACAGCATATCTTTAAATCAGAATGGTAGTGTGTTAGCTGTTGGGCTTAGTGCTGCTAACCTTGGTGATAGTGTTTTATCAGTCTTTACTAATACTGCCGGCTTCTACACTGAAACGTCAATTCCATTACCCGGTGACGCCAATATTGGCGGCCCCCCTTATTTTGGCACTGTTTCTCTTAATGACGCAGGAGATGTCCTAGCATTTGGCATTACAGGTGATGGCGATCCGGCCATCGGCGGTGATATTGGCGCCGTTTGGCTTTACGTATTAATCGCCGGCGTCTGGACTCTAACGGGACCAAAAATTACTGGCCCCGGCGAAATTGGTCCAGGACTGTTTGGCTATTCATTAACTCTTAATGGTGCCGGAAATCTTCTTGTAGTAGGTTGTCCCTATGAAAATGGAGAGCTTGGTGCCGCTTATATTTTTAACATAAATAATTTATTAGCACCAGTTTTTGTGCAAAAGCTTCTTGGTACTGTTGCAGGTGGTAATTTTGGAACTTTTGTTAGTTTATCGGCCGACGGCTCTACCCTGGCAGTAGGCGCTCCCGATTATAATAATACAAACACACCCTCGGGCAGCGCATATATCTTTATAAACGTCCCAACTCAACAAAGTCCTTGGCAAAACCAATTTTCAGTACTTATAGCACCATTTGGAATGACTTTCTTTGGAAATAGCGTTTCGCTTAGCGCTGACGGAAATATTTTGGCCATTGGCGCTGCTTCTAATGCCGTAATTTATTACCGTACTCTTGGCTCTGGTTGGTCATCCAAAGCTTTGCTTCCTCTTCCCTATGATTTGGTCAGGACAACATCTGGAAATTACTATGTTGGTATATCACAAGACGGAAACACCATTGGCACTACTGATCAAAATAATAACAACGATGTCGGGGCTTTTTGGATATTTACTCAAGGCCCCCTCGGAACCTGGACTCAAAATGGTCCCGGAATTTTTGGCACTGGCGGTACTCCTAATTCATTTCAAGGATTGGCTGGTGCTGTTTCAGGTGACGGCAAAGTCGCTGCAATGGTAAACAACGCATCTCAGCTTTGGGTCTTTGTCTAACGCAAAGCTATTTGATGCGCTTATTAATGCGCTTTTATGCGCTTATCTTGAAATTTTTAAATTTAGCAGAAATAATTGAGCTTTTTGTCTTTGTTTGATTTATAATAAATTTTTAAATTTTTATTAAAAATGTGTTTTGGTAACGTCCCCAAAGATTTGTGCCTTACTTCCCTCGCTAGTTTACGCTCAACCGCCTCAAAAAGCACAAACGGTTTTTTTTCCGCTGACATCAAAACCGTCGGCGCGCTCCTTCAGTACCAGCGTAGCCCCGGCGTCCAGGTTACCGCCGCTTCGCGTACCGTACCCGCAACTCAGCTCGGAAA